>Ga0114931_10001929_pt1 | contig 26449 bp, 29 predicted proteins | sample 2SBtaG_FD_89579 | JGI IMG/M metagenome (GOLD analysis project Ga0114931, IMG submission 89579) | Deep subsurface microbial communities from Kolumbo volcano to uncover new lineages of life (NeLLi) - 2SBTROV14_V59a metaG | ecosystem: Environmental > Aquatic > Marine > Volcanic | place: Kolumbo... | reverse complement strand
GGACTTTTAATCCGTTGGTCCCGCGTTCGAGTCGCGGACGGCCCACCATTCCTGGTTTTTCAGCAAGCAGCCGCTTGCTTACGCTATAGCAACCGCACCAATCCAGGTTGAATTGTCTTCTGAGTATGGCTAATCTAGCTACCCTTGGGGAGGCGCAGGCATGGCGTCTGGAGGTTGCGCAGGCTTTGCCGACCATATCGCTGTCATTCTTTGGGGAAGTAAGTGAAGAACGGTCTGTCGGGGGCAACCCCTATCCTATCAGCCATCGCGACTTCTGTACCTGCCGCCCGGTCGTTAGGGCACGACGTGGTGTCTTCCCGGGCCTAAAAGGCCTGCACATCTCTCAGCGTTTAGCGATGTCATTTCGTCTTAAAATCGTTCTGGGAATTATCCTTATTCAGGTTTTGCTGCTGCTCTTTGTCGTCTGGAGCAACTTTCATTTTCTGCGTACCTCTAACGAGGTGGAGCTGAACAAGCATGCTTCGGAAACCGTTGCCTTATTGGCTGCCACGATAAAGCCTGATGTGTTGACCGCGGATCGTGCCTCACTGCAGCAGCTGAGCAATGAACTGCTGACACAGCCGGGCATCGTCTATATCCGTATCCGGGATCTGGAAGGCGTATTGGTTCAGGGGGGGGAGCCTGCCGCACTGGCCCGGCCTTTTTCGGAGGATTTTCTGGTGGAGGATGCCACCGATGGGGTGTTTGATGTTGCCGCTGAGGTCAGCCAGAACGGTATCGTTTTTGGCACGATAGAGATGGGTTTTTCAACCGCTGAAATCGAGGATGTGATGTTGGCGGCGCGGCGCCAGACTGCGACAATTTCAATGCTTGGCATGGGCGTGGGTTTGATGATTGCCCTGATGTTGGGCAATTATTTCGCCCGCCAGCTGAAGATCCTGCGCGATGCCTCGCGCCGCATTGCCGCCGGTGACGTGGGTTACCAGCTGCCGGTTTCAGGAAATGACGAACTGGCGCAGACCGCGCGCGCATTTAATACCATGTCGCGGCGTCTGGCGATGCTGTACTCCGAGAAACAGGCAGCCCTCAATGAGGCTGAGCATACCACGGTGGAACTACGGGCCAGCAAGCGGCGTATCCAGGCGGTGGTGAACAATGCCCTGGATGGTATTGTCACTATCGATGAATACGGGACAGTGGAATCCTTTAATCCGGCGGCAGAACGGATGTTTGGCTACGATGCCGACGAGGTCGTTGGTAATAACGTGAATATGCTGATGCCCGAGCCTTATCACTCGGCGCATGATGGTTATCTGCAGCGTTATCTTCGCAGCGGAGAAAAAAGAATTATCGGCACTGGGCGTGAGCTGGTGGGTAGCCGCAAGGATGGCCACAGCTTTCCCATGGAGGTGGAGGTCAGCGAGGTACAGGTCGAAGGCCATAATCTTTTTATTGCCATCACGCGGGATATCACTGAGCGTAAGCGTACCGAGGATGAGTTGCGCCAGGCGCGTGACGCGGTGATGACCTCATCCCGGGGGAAATTCGAATTTATCGCCAATATCAGCCACGAGATTCGCTCGCCGCTGGACCGCATGCTGGGCATGAGCAGTCTGCTGCTCGAGACACCACTGCGGGCAGAGCAGCATGATTATGCCGAGCGGATCCAGCAGTCCGGTAAGTCCTTGCTGACTATTATTAATGATGTACTGGATTTTTCCCGGATTGAGGCCGGCCAGCTCGCCCTGGAGTCCATTCGCTTTGATCTCCATCGCACCCTCTATGTGGTCTGTCAGATGTTACGCAAGGTGGCAGTGGCCAAAGGTCTGGAGCTGATCTATATTTTTCCCTGTGGCCTGCCGGTCCTGCTGCGTGGTGACCCCACGCGCCTGCGCCAGATACTGGTTAATCTGGTGGACAATGCCATCAAATTCACTGCCCGGGGTGAAGTGGTCGTCAGGGTAGTGCCCATCGATGAGACGGCGGAGGGTTACATTCTGCGCTTCGAGGTCAATGACACCGGGATCGGGCTTTCCAGCAAGGACCAGCAGCGCATCTTCGATGCCTTTCTGCCGGCAAATGGCGCCGCACTGTCGCAGACTTATGGCAGCAGTGGGCTCGGGCTGGTAATTTCCAGAAGGCTGGTGTCCATGATGCAGGGCAAGATGGGGGTGGAAAGCACCCCGGGCAAGGGAAGCAGTTTCTGGTTCACGGCCCATTTCGAGCGGCTGGACGAACAGGGCGGGCGCTTTGAACGTGGCGATGAAATCCTGCAGAACCTCAGGGTATTGATTGTCGATGATCGGCAGTCGGGCCGTGATACATTTGCAAAATTGCTGGCATCCCGGGGAATGAAGATTACTGCGGCAAAGGATGGCGCCCATGCTCTGGATGAACTTTGTGCCGCCGCTGTGGCAAACGAGCCCTTTGATCTGGTGATCTTCAGCAGGATGATGCCCGGCATGACCGGTTTGCAGCTGGCGCAGGCCATCAAAAATGATCCGCGTATCGCTGCAACACGCATGATATTGATGACCAGTACAGGCTATCGCGGCGATAGTGATGTGGTGCGCCGCGCCGGGATCGCCGGCTATCTGACCATGCCGGTGCCGGATGAACAGCTGCTGGATTGTGTGACAACGATCATGAGGCGGGCCCCCGAGGATATGGAGACCCTGGTGACACGCCACAATTTGGCACTGTCGGGGGCCTATTCCCGCGGCAGAGTGATCCTGGTAGAGACGGATGAGGCTCGGCGCAAGCAGCTATTGGTGATGCTGGAGGCCCTGGACTACAGCGTCTGCGTCGCCGCCGCCGACGGGGTGGTCACAGTGGTGGTGGGGGAGCAGAATTTTGATTGGCTGTTGGTGAGTGAAAGCGCACTGGATGAAAATGCCACAGAAGTGTTGGCGCGCCTGCCTGTGGAGCGGGCGGCTTGAGTGTTGTTGTTGACCGATACGCCGGCGGATGCCCGCGAGACCCCGGCGGAGGGGATCCGTTATTTGCAAAGGCAGGTGGATAACAGGACCCTGAGAGAGGCGCTCGGGGTTTGAGCCCACCTATTTTTTGTCTTCTTTCTCTTGCAGGAAGAGTCGCTGCAATTGTTTCAGGCGGGCGGCGATTTTTTCCTGCTGGAAAGTATTCTTGGTTCTGGCTGTTTTCATGGCGATTTTCAGCTGTTCGATTGCCGTGCCGGTTTCGCCTGTCAGATAATAATATTCAGCCAGTGCCTGATGCGCAGCAACCACACGACCGCTGTCATCCTCAGCCTGCGCCAGCAGGCTGTAGAATAGCGGGTTTTTCTGTTTCCTTGCACGCTGATAGTCCACCAGGAGGATGCGGGCCCGGTCCGGGTGTCCGCTCTGTATCAGCGTGCGGGCGTAAAGCAGACTCAGGGCCTGGTGATAGGGATAGAGTTCAAGACTTTTCCGGTAGATCTTTAAGGCCTTGTCAGGCTGGCCCGCTGCCTGTTCTATTTTTGCCAGGAGAATCTGATAGGCTGGCTTGTCCGGATCCCGGGCGATCAGTAGCTGTGCCTGCTGGCGGGCGGCGGTGTAATTATTTGCGGCTAGCAGTGCCAGGCCATAACCATAGTGCATTGCCGGTTCCTCGGTTGCCGCTTTGTCCTTGAGCCGGGCGGCGAAATAGCTGGCGCTCTGTTGGGCATCGTCCTGCTGGATCACCCGCAGTTTGGCCTTAATGAGCGCGTAGTTCAGGCTGGGCATGTTCTTGATTCGTGGATATTGGGCAGCACGGTTCAGTGTATCGGCGATGCGCGCCGTGGTGACCGGGTGGGTGCGTAGAAATTCAAACTGGGGGTTTTCGGTGGTTCCGCTGGCGCGCTGCATGCGGGCGAAAAACAGCGGCATGCTGCGGGGGTTGAAGCCTGATTCCGCCAGGATACGGATGCCGATGCGGTCTGCCTCCATTTCATTGCTGCGGGTAAAGTTAATCTGATGCTGCACGCTCCCCGCTGTCGTGGCCGCCAGTGCAGCGGTTCCCATCTGGGCATCCTGTGAGCCCAGAATAAGGGCGGCAATCAGTGCGGCGGTCATGGGTAGATTCATCTTCGATGCCTCTTCCACCGCGCGGGCAATGTGACGCTGGGTGACATGGGCGATTTCATGAGCGATCACCGAGGCCAGCTCAGCCTCCGAGTGGGTGATCAGGATCAGTCCACTATTGATGCCGATGTGTCCGCCGGGTCCGGCAAAGGCATTGATCACTTGCGAATCGACAACAAAAAAAGTGAATTCCCGACCCCGGAAATCGCTATTGGCTACCAGCCGGTAGCCCAGGGCCTGGATGTAAGTATTGACCTCCGGGTCTGCGATGATCTTAAGGGAATGGCGGAGTTTATGCATGAATGCCGCCCCCAGGCGTTGCTCTTCTGCGGTGGATAAATAGGATTGGGCGGTTTCACCGATATCCGGCAAGGGTGTCTGGCCCGCCTGCACGGGTATCGGGCACAGCAGAAACAGGGCGGCCAGCAGGGCGGCCCTGCCGGTCGCCGGCAAAACACCTTGTCGTCGCTTGCCTGTCATGGGGCTAATGGCACTGATTCCGGGTGAGTGCGTACAAGGTGTCTAGGCGGGTTGTTTCAGGGCGGTATGCAGCCTACTCTGGTGTTCCAATACCGGTCTGAGAAACCGCCCGGTGTGGGAATGCTCGCAGGCGGCGATGGCCTCCGGTGTGCCGCTAGCAACCACCCGGCCCCCCTTGTCGCCCCCTTCCGGGCCCAGGTCAATGATCCAGTCCGCCGTTTTAATGACATCCAGGTTGTGTTCGATAATGACGATAGTATTGCCGTGATCCCGCAACTGATGCAGTACGCCGAGCAGCTGTCTGATATCGTGAAAGTGCATGTCGGTGGTCGGCTCGTCCAGTATGTATAAAGTGCGGCCAGTATCACGTTTGGCAAGTTCACGGGACAATTTGACCCGTTGTGCCTCGCCGCCAGACAGGGTGGTGGCATTCTGCCCCAGCTTGATATAGGGCAGGCCCACCTCGACCAAGGTTTTCAGCTTGCGGGCAATCACCGGGACCGCGCTGAAGAAATCCTGCGCTTCCTCCACCGGCATTTCCAGTATTTCATGAATATTTCGTCCCTTGTAAGTGATTTCCAGGTTTTCGCGGTTATAGCGTTTGCCCTTGCAGATGTCACAAGGCACATAGATGTCAGGCAGAAAATGCATTTCCACTTTGAGGACTCCGTCCCCCCGGCAGGCCTCGCAGCGCCCTCCCTTAACGTTAAAGCTGAAGCGCCCCGGATTATAACCCCGCATGCGGGCCTCTGTTGTGGCGGAAAATAGCTCACGAATGGGGGTGAACAGAGCGGTGTAGGTGGCCGGGTTGGAGCGCGGTGTCCGACCAATCGGGCTCTGATCGATATTGACCACCTTGTCGAATAGCTCCATGCCGCGGATTTCCCGGCAGGGTGCTAGCGTCTCGCCGGCTTCATAGAGCGTGCGGGCGGCGTAACGGTAGAGCGTATCATTGATCAGGGTGGATTTTCCGGAGCCGGACACGCCGGTAATGCAGGTCATCAGTCCAGCGGGGATGGAGACATCGATCTGTGCCAGGTTGTTGCCGCTGGCGCCGATGATCTGGCAGTGCCTGTTTGGGTCCATGGGTCGCCGCCGGACAGGGATATCGATAGCCAGTCTGCCGGAGAGATAGCCTCCAGTGATAGAGTCGGGGTTGGCGGCGATTTCCGCCGGGGTGCCCTGGGCGATGATGCGGCCACCGTGAATGCCTGCGCCAGGCCCGATGTCGACCACGTGATCGGCACTGCTGATGGCTTCTTCATCATGTTCCACCACGATCACCGTATTGCCCAGATCGCGCAGATAGTGCAGGGTTTCCAGCAGCCGGGCGTTATCACGCTGGTGCAGGCCAATGGAGGGCTCATCTAGGACATACATCACACCGACCAGGCCGGCGCCAATCTGGCTGGCCAGGCGGATACGCTGGGTTTCGCCGCCGGACAGGGTGTTGGCGGAACGTTCCAGCGTCAGATAGTCCAGCCCGACGTTGACCAGAAAGGCCAGCCGTTGGCGGATTTCCTTGACAATCCGGGTGGCGATCTGGCCGCGTTTCCCAGGCAGCGCTAGTTGCTCGAAGAAGTCCAGCGCTTGTCCTACGGGCATGGCAGTGACGGCCGGCAGTGCCTTGTCGGCGATGAAGACATGGCGCGCCTCCTGGCGCAGGCGGGTACCCTGACAGTCCGGACAGGATTTGTGGCTGAGGTATTTAGCCAGTTCATCACGCACCACGCTGGAATCGGTTTCGCGATAGCGGCGCTGCATGTTGGGAATGATTCCTTCAAAGGGGTGGCAGCGTTTGCGGCCCTGGTGGTCGCCTGAGTGGTAATGGAACTCGATGCGTTCGTCCCCGCTGCCATAGAGAATAATCTCACGGAGTTTTTCCGGCAGCTGGTTAAAGGGGGTTTCGACATCAAAGTGGTAATGTATGGCCAATGCGCTGAGCAGCTGAGAATAATAGTTGTTGCGTCGGTCCCAGCCGCGTACGGCACCGCCTGCCAGACTCAATTCAGGGTGCGCCACCACCCTGCCAGGGTCGAAATACTGCATGGCGCCGATGCCATCACAGCTGGGGCAGGCCCCGGCAGGGTTGTTGAAGGAGAACAGCCGGGGCTCCAGTTCCGCCAGGCTGTAACCGCAGTGGGGGCAGGCATAGCGGGCGGAAAACAGGAGCTCTTCCCGCTGTGGCTCGTCCATAAAGGCAACCCGTACCATACCATCCGCGAGTTGCAGCGTGGTTTCCAGCGACTCGGCCAGACGTTGCTGGACGCCGGGTCTGATCTTGAGCCGGTCAACGATGACCTCGATGGTGTGTTTCTTGCGCAGGTCCAGAGGTGGCGTCTGATCCAGCTCGATCTCCGCGCCGTTGATCCGGGCGCGGATGTAACCCTGACTACGCAGGTCCTCCAGCAGTTGCAGGTGTTCGCCCTTGCGTGCCTTGATGACCGGCGCCAGCAGTAGCAGACGTGTTTCCACAGGCAGTTGCAGCAGACGGTCCACCATCTGGCTGATGGTCTGCGCCTCCAGGGGGAGGTGATGCTCGGGGCACTCCGGGACGCCGGCGCGGGCGAACAGCAGGCGTAGATAATCATAGATCTCGGTTACCGTGCCCACAGTGGAGCGTGGATTATGGGAGATCGTTTTTTGCTCGATAGAGATGGCCGGTGACAGGCCGTCGATATGGTCTATGTCCGGTTTTTCCATGATGGAGAGAAACTGGCGGGCATAACTGGACAACGATTCCACATAGCGCCGCTGGCCTTCGGCATAAATCGTATCGAAGGCCAGTGAGGACTTGCCGGAGCCTGACAGGCCGGTAATGACAATCAGCCGGTCGCGGGGCAGATCGATATCAATATTTTTCAGGTTATGGGTGCGTGCACCCCGTATCTGTATGGATTTCACACAATTTTCCCAGAGTACAGCGAACCTGTTAATATACCGCTTTTCGCAGCATCAAGGCAAAGGACAATCTTCGATGGAACAGAATGCTATGAGCCCCCAAGAACGTCGCGCCGCATTTTCACTGGCGGGCATATTCTCATTCAGGATGATGGGGCTGTTTATGATTCTCCCGGTGTTTTCGCTGTATGCCGAAGACCTGGGGGGAAGTAAAACGGCGCCCGTGCTGATCGGCCTGGCGATCGGCATCTATGGTCTGACCCAGGCCCTGCTGCAGATCCCCTTCGGTATGTTGTCGGATCGCATCGGGCGCAAGCCGGTGATCACCGCCGGGCTGCTGCTGTTTGCCGCAGGCAGCGTGCTGGCGGCTACGACCGACAGCATCACCGGCATCATTATCGGCCGTGCGCTGCAGGGTAGTGGTGCAATTGCTGCCGCCGTCATGGCCATGGCCGCTGATCTCACCCGCGAGGAACACCGTACCAAGGCCATGGCGGTGATCGGTATGAGCATTGGTCTGTCCTTCGCCCTGTCGTTGGCCCTGGGGCCGATTCTTAACAGCTGGGTCGGTGTGCCGTGTATTTTCTGGCTGACAGCGCTGTTGGCATTGGGGGGGATCGCCCTGTTGTATTTCGCTGTACCGGCGCCGGTGCACAGCGGTTTTCACCGCGATACCGAAGCGGACCCGACCCTGTTCTCCACGGTTATCAAAAACCGTGATCTGCTGCGTCTGGACAGCGGTATATTTTTGCTGCACATGATGTTGACCGCCAGTTTTGTTGTTTTGCCCTTTGCACTGCGGGACTATGCCGGCATTGCCACAGCGCATCATGGTTATTTTTATTTGCCGGTGCTGCTGGTTTCCCTGGTGCTCATGGTGCCACTGGTCATCGTGGCGGAAAAGCGTCGCCGTATCAAAGCCGTGTTTCTGTCGGCCATTTTATTGCTGGGGGTGTCCGAACTGGGCCTGCTACTGTTTTTTCGCCATATCTCGGGTATCGTGATTTCCCTGTTATTGTTTTTCATCGCCTTCAATGTGCTGGAGGCCCTGCTCCCCTCTCTGATCGTTAAATACGCGCCGGCAGAGATGAAAGGGACGGCCATGGGGGTCTATTCCACCTCCCAGTTCCTGGGCGCCTTCATCGGCGGTGTGGTGGGTGGCAGTCTCTACGGTTTTGCGGGTCTGCCAGGCGTCTTCGGGGGCTGCGCCCTGGCGGCCGGCCTGTGGCTGTGGCTGGCCCGGGGTATGAGCAGCCCCCGCTATCTGAGCAGCCATATGATTAACACCGGCCCTATCGATGCCGGGCGGGCGGCCAGCATTGAGGCTGGTCTGGCCACTGTTGAGGGGGTAGAGGAGGTAGTCTGCATCATCGCCGATGAAGTGGTCTACCTCAAGATCGACAGCCAGGTGGTTGAAAAGGCCGCACTGGAGCGCCGCGTGCAGCAAATGACCGCACTGGCAGGATCGGAGTCGCCGGATGTTCCTGGTGATCCACAGCCTGCCAGCTAAGGACTATCCGCTCCGCTGCAGGGTAGGAGAAACCGGTTTTTACCGTTACACTAGGCTCATCCAATGAGCGGGGAGAAAGATAATGGCAAGAGGTGTCAATAAAGTAATTCTGATCGGCAATCTCGGGCGTGACCCGGAAGTGCGCTATATGCCCAGCGGGTCGGCGGTGGCCAATGTCGCCATTGCGACTTCCGAATCCTGGAAAGATAAGCAGTCCGGGGAAAAACAGGAACGGACCGAGTGGCATAATGTGGTATTTTTCAACCGCTTGGCGGAAATCGTCGGCGAGTATCTGAAGAAGGGCTCCAAGGTTTATATCGAGGGCAGTCTGCGTACCCGGAAATGGCAGGACAAGAATACCGGTACCGATCGTTATACCACCGAGATTGTTGCCAGTGAGATGCAAATGCTGGATAGCCGTGGTGGCGAAGGCCAGGCTGCTTTTAACCAGCCATCCCGTGCAGCTGCAGGCACTGCAGCACCGGCTGCGGCATCCGCTACAGCGGGTGCAATGGACGATTTCGATGATGATATTCCGTTCTGACTGCGCAGCGCCTCCCGGCCGCGATCTGTAGTCGGGTCGACAGGCTGTTCGCCTGCGGGAAAACTGCAATAAAATGACGATGTCTATTTGCTTCGTGAGTGGTGCGCCGCATACCTGGACATGGGACCGCGGGTGACGTGTCTCCCGTCACCGTACTGCGCCTGGTTATGGCCCAACTGGACTTTATGGTGGGCGATATTGCTGGTAATACGGAAAAAGTTCTGTGTGCAGCCCATCAGGCACGGGATGAGCTTGGGGCGGACTGTGTCGTTTTTCCGGAACTGAGCCTGAGCGCCTACCCGCCGGAGGATCTACTGCTACGCCCTGCTTTTCTCCATCAGGCCCAGGCGGCGCTGACCGCGTTGGCACGCCAGGTGAGGGGGATCGATGTGATCGTGGGCTTTCCCCGCGAAACAAACGGCGAGCGCTACAATGCGGCGGCATTGCTGCGGGATGGCGAGGTGGCCGCTATTTACCACAAGCAGCAACTACCGAATTACGGCGTATTTGATGAAAAGCGCTATTTTCAGCCTGGTGACCATCCTTGTGTGGTCTCCATTAAGGGTATACCGGTAGGCATTACCATTTGTGAGGATATCTGGCAGCCCGGGCCGGCCGCCCAGGCAACGGCGGCGGGGGCCCGCCTGATTATCAATCTTAATGCCTCGCCCTTCCATGTTGATAAGGGACGCGAACGCGAGGAAGTCGTTGCTCAGCGGGCTCATGAGAATGGTCTGCCGGTGGTCTATGTTAATCTGGTGGGCGGTCAGGATGAGCTGGTATTCGATGGTGAATCCTTCGTCATGAACGCTGCCGGGGAAGTGACTCATCGGGCACCCGCGCTGGTGGAAGCAATGATGCCGGTGGATTTTCGCTGTGAGGTGAGCAGCCGTGCGCTAGTGCCGCTGGCAGTCCCCGCGCCGCCGCCATTATCTCAGGAGGAGGAAATCTACCGGGCCATTGTCCTGGGGGTGCGGGACTATATCGAAAAAAACCGTTTTGACGGGGTAGTGATCGGCCTGTCCGGTGGCATCGATTCAGCCCTGACCCTGGCCATTGCCGTGGATGCCATCGGTGCGCAGCGGGTGGAGGTCGTGATGATGCCCTCCCGTTATACGGCGAAAATCAGTGTGGAGGATGCGCGCCGACAGTGCGAGGTGCTGGGAGTGGCTTCTCGCCTTATTTCCATCGAACCACTGTTTACCGCCTTTCTGGCCAGTCTGGAAGAGGCCTTTGCCGGTACTCGGCGCGATGCCACCGAAGAAAATATTCAGGCACGCTGTCGCGGTATCCTGTTGATGGCGATATCCAACAAGACAGGCAGGATGGTGTTGACCACCGGCAACAAGAGCGAGATGTCGGTGGGTTACGCCACCCTGTACGGTGACATGGCTGGTGGTTTCGCCCCGATCAAGGATGTGCCCAAAACCCTGGTATACCGCCTGGCGGCCTATCGCAACGGCCTGACGCCGGTGATACCGCAGCGGGTGCTGGAGCGGCCGCCTTCGGCGGAGCTGGCCGCGGATCAGAAGGATGAAGACACGTTACCGCCCTATGAGGTGCTGGATCCGATACTGGAGATGTATATCGAGCGGGATGCCAGCCCGTCCGACATTATCGATGCGGGCTTTGAGGCGCAGACTGTTCGGCGGGTGGTGACGATGGTCGATCACAATGAATACAAACGCCGACAGGCGCCGCCCGGGGTGCGCATCACCCGCCGCGCCTTCGGTCGGGACCGGCGTTATCCTATCACTTCAGGTTTTCGTGAAAAGACGCTGCTGGATTGATGGCAGAGTTTATCATTGAGCGGGTCAAATAATAATTTAAGGAGGGTATAGCTAATGAAAAAAGTTGAGGCGGTCATCAACCGTTCAAGCTCGATGACGTACGTGAGGCGCTGTCCGAGATTGGTATTACCGGCATGACAGTGGTTGAGGTCAAGGGATTTGGGCGGCAGAAAGGGCATACCGAGCTTTACCGCGGCGCGGAATATGTGGTGGACTTTCTACCCAAGGTGAAGATCGAGGTGGTGATTAGCGAAGATCAACTGGATGCCTGTGTCGAGGCCATTAGCGGCGCGGCGCGCACCGGAAAAATCGGTGACGGCAAGATTTTCGTTACCAGTGTACAGCAGATTATTCGTATCCGCACCGGGGAAGAAGACAAAGACGCTATCTGAGAACGAGGCGTTGCGTTGCCTGGCGCTTATTCAAGATAAGTGATCACCTCATCCATGGACCGCCTTGCGGTGGTGGTTGGCAGTTCAGCCGGATATCCGAGGCTTAACAGGGCGATGGGAAGCAGGCTTTCATCGTGTCCCAGGATGTGGCGCACAGCGGTTTCGTCGAACTGGCCTACCCAGGTAGAGCCCATGCCGGCAGCCACGATGGCCAGCTGGGCATAGGCGGCGGCGATCGTGGCGTCCTGAATGGCATAGAGATTTTCACCCCGTTGCTGGAACTGCTTTGCCGAACGCTGCTGGTGGCGCAGAAGACCAGACAGACCGGCGCTTCGGAGATAAATTCCTGGTCGTCCGCTGCCCGGCGCAAGGCAGCGCGGGTTGCCGGCGCGCTGACCACGATGATCTGATAGGATTGGAGATCTCCCGCAGAGGGCGCGGCACAGGCCATCTCCAGGATGGCGTGCAACTTGCCCGGTTCGATAGCGGTTTGCTCCTGATAGCGCCGGATCGAGTGGCGGTGGCGGACGGTTTCAAAAAAATCCCACATGATCTTGCCCCCTGTTGGTCTGCGGTCAATGTTAGCAGATTTGTTTCGTGCCGATCACTTGTTGTGTGGCGTTTCAGCTGTTCTTGCGGGGCGCCTGGAAGTGCGGGTAATTCAGCTTGAGTACCTGCTGTGTTTCCGTCGCCTGCGCCTTGAGCCCGAGCTTGCGGTAGGCGCGGATCATCAGCCACAGTGCTTCTGGAACCGAGGGTGTCTGGTAGTAAGTGATCAGCACGTTTTTGCTGCGATTGAGTACCGCGACATAGGCGCCTCGTCTCATGTAGAAGCGCGCGACATGGATCTCATGGCGCGCCAGATAATTGCGCAGAAAAATCATGCGTAGCCTGGCGTCCTGCGCATAGAGGCTGTCGGGGAACTGTTCCAATAGCGTTGCGAAATAGCGGAAGGATTCCCGTGCCGAGCGCGGGTCCCGCCGGGCGGGGTCATCATGGAGCATGCGGCTGTAGAGGCTGCTGGTCAGGTCGAAATCCGCCAGGCCGCGGAGATAATAGGCGTAATCCACATGGGGATGTCGCGGGAAGGTCTTGATGAAACGGTCAGCTGCCGCGATGGCGGATTCCGGCTGGTCGGATTTAGTAGGCATAGGCCATATCCAGCTGCGCCTGCTGGGCATATTTACCAAAAGGGTAGCGGGCCTCCAGGGATTCGAATTGCTCGATAGCGCTGTCGTAATAACCGGCATCCAGGTCTTTCTTGCCCGCCAGATAAAGGCTCTTTGCACTGCCGATCACCTCTCCTGTGTTCTTGGTGGTGGCGCAGGCACCGAGCAACAGTGCGGCGAGCAGGATGAGGACAAGCGGTGTGTGTGACATGGGTTCCGGTATGGACTTGGACAGGCAAGCTATTATAAAGCATTTGCCGCCGATGAAAATCTATTTCCCGCGGCCCTGGATCATGTTCTGAATATCTCCCAGCCGGCGTACCCAGGGACGGGGATGGCGCAATTTTTTCGGCAGGCTCGCCACGGCATCGCGGGCTGCCTGCGCATCCGGATAGGTCCCATAGATCAGGGTAAACCAGGGGCTGCCGTTGCGGGGGGTCTGAAAATAGGCAGTTTGCGCCGTGAGGTGATAGCGATGGATGAGCGTGCGCAATGCTTGTTCACTGCGGGTGCCCAGCAGCTGCAGGGTATACTGGCTGGCTGCCTGGTGTAGCAGCCATGTTTCACGGTGCGGTAGTGTGTTGGCTGCAGGGCTTGTAGCTGTGGGTGGTGGCGGTGATGAGCCCGGCGCAGGGCGCGCGACCTGTGCGGATGGCCGCACCTGAGCTACCGGAACTGTTTTGGCGCTGGCGGCCGGCGCCTGGTTGCTGGCAGCCGCAGGAGGCGCCGCCAGCTTCAGCATGCGATAGGCCATGACAGCCACCGTGCTGGCCTCTTTTCTAAGTGGGGAGGGGGGCTGATTCTCGATGACTGCCCGGGCATGCAGGGCCGCGGTGGCGTAGCGCTTTGTTTCCAGTGCGTGTTTCGCCAACTGCAATTCATTTTCCGCCAGGCGGGTGCGCAGCAAGGCCATACGCTGGCGGCTATCCTCACTATATTTGCTGGTGGGAAAGCGCTGGAGCACGGTATTGAAGTACCTCAGGGCCAGATCGGTCTGGTGAGCTTCGCGGGGCGCCTCTGCGTTCTGCTGTTCGCTTAGGGCGCCGATGCTTTGTTGATAGGCGGCCAGGCCACGCAGATAATACAGATAGTCCAGATGCGCGTTGTTGGGGTACTTGCGGATAAAACGGTTGGCGGTGGCAAGCGCGGAGATGTAATCACCGCTTTTGTAGTAGGTGTAGGCCAGTTCCAGGCGGGATTGGATTGCCAGCGGGGTCCCGGGGTAGTATACCGCCACGGCCTGAAAACGGTCGGTGGCCAGTGGGTAATCCTTTTCACCTAACGCAGCTTTTCCCTGGTCGTAGATGAGCTGTGCGCCCGGCCGTGGTGGGGTTTTCACCTCCTGGTGGGCGCAGGCGGAGAGGGTCAACAGTAGTGCCAGCACTATCACAGACAATCGTCCAGGCATAATTTCGATCGGGTTCGGTTTATGTCGATAGGTTATTATGAGACCTTTGCACGATACATTCACGCATAAAAATGTTTGGAATTTCACTGCTTTTTGTTAGAAAACTTGCTAATAGCGGGCTATTAGCGGCGTTTCCTGTTTCAATCAGCAAAATTCCAGCCCTTTTTTCTTTCGCAACTGTATCGCTCAAAGCTCTCATTATGATGAAATCATTACGAAAAAACAAAGCGATATCAGATTGATGGATGCAGATCAACAGGAGGTGGCCCGGCAGTTGACGGCCCAGGTGCCATCCACTTTGGCCGGTGAGCGTCTTGATAAAGCGCTCGCGCAGCTTTTCCCCGACTACTCCCGTGCGCAATTGCAACAGTGGATCCGGGCGGGTCAGGTGCGTGTGGACGCGCAGGTGTGGCGTCCGCGGGACCGCTTGCACGGAGAGGAACGGGTGGAATTGACTGCTGTGCTGCTGGCACCGCGTCTCGAGCAGGGCGAGGCGATCCCCCTGCACATCATTTACGAAGACGAGGCCTTGTTGGTGATCAACAAACCGGCCGGTCTGGTGGTCCACCCCGGTGCGGGCAACCGTCAGGGCACCATGATGAATGCCTTGCTGCACCATGCCCCCGAGCTGGCCACCTTGCCGCGTGCCGGGATCATTCATCGCCTGGACAAGGATACCAGCGGCCTGTTGGTGGTGGCGCGGACCTCGGGTGCACGCCGGCAACTGACAGAACAGCTCGCCGCCCGCAGCTTTGTGCGGGAATATCAGGCCATCGTCAACGGGGTGATGACCGCCGGTGGCCGCGTCGCTGCAGCGATTGGCAGGCACCGGGTACAGCGCACCCGGATGGCCGTGAGGGAGGGCGGCCGGGAGGCAGTGAGCCATTACCGGGTGATGGCGCGTTTTCGTGCCCATACCCACATCCGGGTGAAACTGGAAACCGGCCGCACTCACCAGATCCGAGTCCATATGGCGCATATCCATTTTCCGCTGGTGGGTGATCCGCTCTATGGGGGCCGCCTGCGTCTGCCGCGGAGCTGCAGTGCCGAACTGCAGGCCACTCTGCGTGGTTTCCGACGGCAGGCATTGCATGCCGCGCAGTTGGGTGTCATTCACCCCTTGAGCGGCGAGTCCCTGCGTTGGGAGGTTCCCCTGCCGGCAGATATGGCGCAGTTGCTGACAGCACTGGCGGATGATGCTAAACATGTCGGAATCCCCCAGGCTTACTGAGGCAGGTTTACCGTGGCTGGTTCCGGATTGGCCGGCGCCACCTACCGTCCGTGCCTTGAGTACGCTGCGATATGGCGGGGTGAGCCGTCCACCCTGGGCGGACTTTAACCTTGCCGACCACGTGGGTGACGATCCGGCGACTGTGGCGGTGAACCGCGAGCGCCTGCGCCGGCAGGCGGGCTTGCCTGCCGAGCCCTGTTGGCTGCGTCAGGTACACGGGGTGCGGGTGGTGGATGCCCCTGCTGTCAAGGTGGGGTGCATGGCTGACGGTGCCTTCACTTGCCAGACGGGCGTGGTCTGCGCTGTACTCACGGCCGATTGTTTGCCCTTGCTGCTCTGTGACCGCGCGGGACAGCGGGTGGCGGCGGTACACTGCGGCTGGCGAGGCCTGGCGGACGGCATCATTGAGGCGGCGGTAGCTGCATTGTCAGGTGATGGTGTCCAGTTGTTGGCCTGGCTGGGGCCGGCTATCGGTCCCGGTCATTTCGAGGTGGGGGCAGAGGTGCGGCAGCGTTTTGTGGATGCCGATGCCAAGGCCGCCGCCGCCTTTGTCCCGGGGGCAATGAGACGTTGGCAGGCCGATCTCTATGGTTTGGCATGCCTGCGCTTGCAGGCTAGCGGTGTTCAGGAAATCAGCGGTGGTCACTGGTGTACCGCGAGCGATGCGGAGCAGTTCTTTTCCTACCGGCGTGAAGGATGCACTGGACGTATGGCGAGCCTGATCTGGCTGCAGCCCAATCCATGTTAACAGGCCCCAAGTCTGACAGATTCCCGGGGGTGCTGTACAATGGCCGGTTTGTTAAATTCCTAAAAGAGTGTGCCCATGATCCGTCTGTTGAGTTTCAGTCTGATAGTCCTGTTACTGACCGGCTGCAGCGACCCCCCACTGGTCAATGCGCTGGATGACGGTGATGAGCACAAGGCCCTGGCCTTGATTGAAGGCGGGGCGGATGTCAATGCCCGCAATCGGGCGGATACGCCGGTACTGGCCATCGCTATCCGCGATGGCTATAACGCCGTTGCCCGTCAGCTGTTGCAGAAACACGCCGATGTCAACGCCAAGGGCGAGTTGGGGGTGACGCCGCTGATGTTAGCCGTTTCGGGGCAGCATCCGGAGCTTACCCGTACCTTGCTGGCACATGGCGCCAAAGTGAATGCTACCGATAGCATGGGCAATACTGCCTTGACCATCATGCCGCTGAAGGACGATACCGAACTGATCAGCCTGCTGATTGAAAAGGGGGCGGATGTCAATTGGCAGAACAAGAATGGCCTGACCCCCTTGATGGTCGCTGCCTATCTGGGGCATCAGAAAATCGTTCGCCTGCTGCTGGATCATGGTGCTGATGTCAATGCCCACACGGTAAACAGCCAGACTGCCCTGATGCGCGCGGCACGCCAGGGTAATCTGGCCGTCGTGAAGATGCTACTGGCACACGGAGCTGATGTCCGGGCAGAGAATCGTGATGGTGCCACTGCCCTGAGCTGGGCCTTCCGTTTTGGTCATGCCGATGTGGTCGCTGTGCTGCAGCAGGCGATTGACAAGAAACCGTGAGCACCCTGGCCTGGATTATTCTGTTCACCTTTATCGGTGGGGCATTGAGTGTGCTGGCAGCCGCCATTTTTCTCATTCTGCCGGTTTCCCTGCGCGAGCGCATGCTGCCGCATTTTATCAGTTTTGCCATTGGCGCCTTGCTGGGGGCAACCTTCATCGGTCTGTTGCCCCACGCGGTTGAAAACTCAGATCATGTCCATAGCGTGATGATGACGGTATTGTTGGGTGTGCTGACTTTTTTCGTGCTGGAGAAAATGGTGCTGTGGCGCCATTGCCATACGGATGGCCACGAGGCGCCGCCGGCCGGTCGGGCGCACAATCATCGTGCGGCGGGCATTATGATTCTGGTGGGCGACGGTTTCCACAATTTTGTCGATGGCGTGTTGATCGCGGCGGCTTTTCTGACCGATATTCATCTGGGTATCGTTACCTCACTGGCGATCGCAGCGCATGAGATTCCCCAGGAGGTAGGAGATTTTGCAGTACTGCTCTACAGTGGTTTCAGCCGCACCCGGGCCCTGGCCTATAATCTGATCTCCAGTCTCACCAGTATCGTCGGGGGCGTGCTGGCCTATTACAGTCTTGCTGATGTCCAGCAGGCCTTGCCTTACATTCTGGCCATTGCGGCTGCCAGTTTCATTTATATTGCCGTGGCGGACCTGATTCCCGGCCTGCATCAGCGTGCCGAACTTGCAGCTACCGCCAAACAACTGGTGTTGATTGCCGCTGGTGTGACAGTGATCTACAGTGCCCATGCGGCATTGCATTAGGTGGCAGGCAACGAGGCAATGAGTGTTAACAGCCCTGAGGAGGATCAGGAAATGCACAATCATCACTGGTATATGCTGACCCTGGTAGGTAAGGACCGCCCTGGTATCGTGGCTCATGTGACCCATGCGCTGTTTGAAGGGGGCGGTAATCTGGGGGAAGCCTCCATGATGCGTTTGGGAGGCAATTTCAGCATCATGATGATGATGTGTTACCAGGGTACGGCCAGGGCCCTGGAGGAACAGGTGTCGCCGGTCAGCGATTCCCTGGGGTTGCGGCTACACATCGATCACATCGGTGGCGAACTGCATCACCATATGGAATCGGACGTGCGCATCACCGTCAGCGGTGCTGATCGCGCGGGTATCGTTTCCCAAGTGACTGGCGCGCTGGCTGAGGCAGGGCTGAATATACTGAATCTGGAGTCCGATGTTGGCGGTAGTCCGTCGCAACCGCTTTACATCATACATATTGAGGGGCAGGCCACAGAAGGGATACCGGCCTTGCAGGCGGCTTTGGATATTGTCGCCCGGGGTGGCATTGAGGTCCACCTCGCCCCTATGGATACCCTGATTGCTTAGGGCCATACGGTGCTAGAGATTATCACCTGGCCCGATCCCCGCCTGAAAGAGACGGCGCTGCCTGTGAGCCGCTTTGATGATGCGTTGCAGGTCTTTGTCGGCAGTCTGGAAAAGACCCTGTGTGCCGGGCCGGCGGCGGTAGGTATTGCTGCTCCTCAGGTGGGTGTGGCCCAGCGCATTATTATCATTGATGTCAATAACCGCAAAAACAGCAGCAATCATGGCCGACAGGTGTTGATCAACCCGGAAATCACTCACTGGGAAGGCTACACGGTTGGTCGTGAAGGCTGTTTGTCAGTGCCTGACTACACTGGCAATGTGATCCGCGCCGTGGAGGTGGCAGTGACTGCGCTGGACCCCTATGGTCGCGTACAAACTTTTCAGATGAGCGGCTTCGAGGCGCGCGTCGTCCAACACGAAATCGATCACCTGGACGGCCTGCTGTTCCTTGACCGTCTGGTCAGTCGCCGCAACGATTTGTTTCGCAGAAAAAACTATGTTGGCAAATAACTGCAATTAACACACGTAGAATATAATGAAAATCTGGGTGGATGCCGATGCATGCCCTGTGGTGACTAAAGATATTTTGTACCGGGCGGTAGCACGTACCGGGGTGCAACTGACGCTAGTCGCCAACCGGCCGATATATATACCAGCGTCGCGTCGCATCAGCTTAATTCAGGTGGCTGGTGGTTTTGATGTTGCTGACAATGAAATCGTTGCCAGGCTGAGCGCAGGCGATCTTGTGATTACCAGTGATATTCCTCTGGCGGCAGCGGCAATCAAAAAAGGCGCCGCTGCGCTCAGTCCTCGAGGTGAACGTTTTACGACAGAGAATATTGGTGCACGACTGAATATGCGAGATTTTATGGATACTCTACGAGCGAGTGGTATCACTACAGGTGGCCCTGCAGCACTCAGCCATGGCGATCGTAAGGCTTTTGCAAGTCACCTGGATTCCATATTAAGAAGGGATGTAAATAATGCATAACAGGATAAATCCCATTTTTATGTGGCTGGACATCTTGTCGGTAAGACGCAGGTAAAATTCCAAAATGGGTGCTACGTCAACAATAGTGTGGGGAATGTTATTCGGGGCGATTGGCCTGGGGTTTTTTAGCTATGGAAAGAAGCAAAAAGCTATCGTTCCCCTGTTTTGCGGTATCGCGTTATTGCTTTTTCCTTATTTCATTTCAAACGTCTTTGTGCTGGTAATTGCCGGCGTTATTTTAATTGTCTTACCCTATTTTGTAAGAATATGAGAGAAATCAGGCCCCCGTTTAAAAGCTGGAGCCTGTCGGGCTTGGGATGAATCTACTGCGGAAAAGCCATTTTGGCCCATTGTTTCGATCCTGTTCGTTAAATATACTCAATATTCGTCTCAAACGATCAAAAAAATGGCTTCCCCTCGCGACGATCACCTAAGTCCGACAGGTTTCTGGGATGTATCAAGTATGAAACACTGACGTGCCTGCTCCAAGAGATTAAATGGCAAGAAAAAAACAAGCTGAAAATCAGCGGATAGCATCTGACATAATTTCCGCCAATGCCCGACCTCAGGATGGAGCCTTTTTTCACTGGGACGGTGATGTTCTGGTCGTTAATATCCTGGGGACACCCGCGGCCAAACGAGATAAAATCGGTAAACCAAAGGGTAATCAACTAAAGATTTCCGTCACGGCCAAGGCTGTGGCAGGAAGAGCCACGGATCATATGGTGAAATTTCTAACCAAAGAATTCGGGGTCAAAGTGAATGATATTGAAGTGGTTTTCGGGCGCATGAATGTCAATAAAAAAATACGGATCAGCAAGCCAGGAAAATTTCCGCGCGTCTTCAAAATCAAATAAGTCCCACAATAACCCGGAGAGAAAGAAGGGTTGATGGTGGCGGCTGAGAATCCTGCCGCGAGGTGGAGGTGAGGCGCTATACTGACTTATGAGGTATGATCATATAAGGGCTGGTAGTGTGTTTCAGACTGCCAGTGAACTCGCCAACGAGTTGCGGGAGACTGACGATGAATGACCGGGAAAAAGAACGCGCGATAGAAATACTGAACCAGATTATGGAATATGAACTGGCCGGGGTGGTTCGTTATACGCATTATTCACTGATGATTTATGGCTACAGTCGTATACCTATCGTTTCGTGGCTCAAGGGAAATGCTGAGGAAAGTCTTGTGCATGCGCACCGGGCCGGGGAAATGGTGACTTTACTGGGAGGACATCCTTCACTGAAGATCGGTGCCCTGCTGGAAACAGAACAGCATGATATCGGTGCTATCCTGAGAGAAAGCCTGGAACATGAGAGGACGGCAATCGCTTCATATTATGAATTACAGACACTGGCCGTGGGAAAGTCCGTCCTGCTGGAGGAATATGCCCGGGAGATGATCGTCGAGGAGGAACTGCATCTCGATGCGGTGAATAAAATGCTGCGTAGTCCCGGTGATGTCAAGCAGTTTTCCGGCTGAGCCATGCGGGGCAGAGCCTTGTCGGGAGAGTGGCATGTGGGTCGGCTGTTGAGCGGATGACTGTCCTGACGAGACGGTATGTGATATTCGGCAGTCTGCTGGCCGCCGTAGCCGTGATTGCCGGTGCGCTAGGCTCTCATGCCCTGCGTGGTGTGCTGTCGCCGAAAATGATGGCGGCTTATCAGGTGGCCGTGCAATACCACTTTTACCATGCGCTGGGTCTGCTGGCGGTCGCCGGGGTGGCGGCCCAGGTGAGAGACCGCCGTTGGGTGAAGTGGGCGGGTGTGGCCATGTTGCTGGGTATTCTGCTATTTTCCGGCTCCCTTTATCTGTTGAGTCTGACGGGGATTCGTTGGCTGGAGGCGATCACACCGCTGGGTGGTCTGTCATTCATTCTGGCCTGGGTGATGCTGGCGGTGGCGGCGCACAAAGGCTGATGCAATGATTTACAGCCTTGTCCCCCTGTCAGCTGCCAGGACGATGCTATTTGGGTTCACTGGCGGCATGCGTTGGGATAGCGGTGTCGTCCGCCGACCCAGGCGGCGGTCGTAAATCGCGGCAAACAGCATAATATGTCGTATGTAACGGCGTGTTTCCCGGATCGGTACATTTTCAACCCAGATGTCGGCAGGCATGATATCGGTCCTGGGGAGCCACCTGTTGACCCGGTATTGGCCGGCGTTATAGGCCGCGGTGGCCAGCAGCTCATGATAGTCATAGCGTCGTAGTAAGGATTGCAGATGGGAGATGCCCAGGCGCAGATTGGTACCAATATTCAGCAAGGAAAGCCGGTGGGGCAGGGTGATTTCCAGGCGTCTGGCAATCTGTCGTGCGGTGCGGGGCAGCAACTGCATTAGCCCGAGGGCGCCTGCCGGAGAGCGGGCATCGACGGTGAATGCGCTTTCCTGGCGGATAATGGCATAAACGAATGCCGGGTCGATATGCCGCTCAGCGGCAAGTTCAACAATCTGTCGACGATGCGGTAGTGGGAAGCGTAGCCTGAGATCATCTCGCTGGCGGGTGCGGGCGAGCGTGATGATAGCCCGGTCGTACCAGCCCCAGGTTTGGGCCAGGCGCGCAGCGCCTTCTAATTGCCATTCCGCCATATCAAGAGTAGCGTAATACCATTCGCGGCGGGCATCGACCTGGCGCCCCAGAAGAAAAAGTTCCCGGGCCCGCGCCAGCCCCGGATAGTTATCAAGGATCAATACGGGTGGCGTCCGGGTCGATGCGTGCTGAGTCATGATATGGTAGGGCAGGGTGAGTCGGTCGGCTGACAGCAGGCCGTAGTAGCTGCGCCGCGATGCCAGACTCAGATAGATTTCTTCCGCCTCTTGTGGTTTCTGCTGCAGTGCTTCCAGTGCGCGGGCCTTCCAGTATTGCCAGCGGGGCAGTGCCTGCTGTCCCGTTGTCAATCGTTCAATCCAGCTCAGGGTTGCATGCCAGTTGCGCTGACTCAGGGCGGCCCGCACGCGCCACTCGCGCAAGGCCTGGTCGTCCGCCTGTTCGTTAATATCCGCCAGCCTTGCCAGCGCCCCCGGTTGCCCGCGAATGGCCAGTGCCATGGCCAGATCCCGTGCGGCGGTTGCCCGTTCTTCGGCGCTGAAGCTATAGCGTTTCCTGAGGGAGTCTTCCCAGAAACGGATGGCCTTGCGAGGGTGACGGCTGGCCATCTGCCTGAGGCCGTATAGCAGGATGGTATGGCGCATGGGATGACGGCGGGCAAAGGGTGTCTGTGAACGGATCAGTGCCGGGCGGCGGTGCACCCGCAGCCAGAGTGTGGCCCAGTATTGATCATCAGTGGGCATAAAGCGGCGTAGATATCGGGCCAGACGGATTTTGTTGTTGAACATGGCGAGTCGGAAACGCTGCCAGGCAAGGGTGGGTGTGATGCCTCCGCTTTTTTGCCAGGCGTCGAAGACCGGGTCGCAGGCGCGAGGCTGCGAATGGTCCACGCGCCATAAAACCTCGATACCTTCTAGTGCGCGGGTGTGATCTCCGGTATGCAGCAGGGCCTGGCGGTAATAACATTGCGAACTGATGTATTTTGTCGGTCGGTAGACAGTGATCAATTGCCGCCAGTGTCCTTGCCGGGCAAGGGTGCGCAGCCATGTCCTTTGCAGCCTGACGGAAAGAGGCATGCTGGCATTGGCATTGAGAAAGTTCCGGATTTTTCGGGGTGCAGTAGTGCTGAGAAAACGGCGTAGATATTGATATTACAGATAAGAGTAGAGGGGGTAATCGGTCAGACGTCGGCGCAGATGCTGGAAGCTCGACAAGGCGCCGTGGTGCAGTGCATTTTCCGCAGCGCGGAAGTCCTGACGTTGCTGTTTCAGCAGGGGCTCATCCCTTGCTGCAGCGGGCCCCTGCATCAGCAGGCCCAGTATGACTGTCAGAATGACGATGAGCCGGTCCATGGTGTCGTTGACGAAATCTTCTTAGGAATCTTTGATTGTCGTCATTCCGGTGAATGCCGGAATCCAAGGCAATCAAAACACTGGATCCCAGGCATGACGGTAAAGCAATTAATAAAGAGATTCCTTAATCAATATTATCGGTCATTGCTCGGGTAGCCTTGAGATTTCATCACCAGTTACCGCCCGTGGTGGGGAAGCGGGCCATTTTTCCTGTCTTTTACATTAAGGAAGCTCTGATTAATTCATGAACCGGCATCTAGCGGCTGAAATGTTCCGGCTCGGCGTTGAAAATCCTGGCAATAGCGCGCTATTAGCTGCGCTTTTCGCCCTGATCCGGAACATTTCATCTCGCCATCCATCCGGCCCGGAATTAATCAGAGCTTCCTTAAATATTCGTCTCAAAAGATCAAAAAAATGGCCCCCGCTTTCCCTTAAGTCCGTTCGTCTAGACCATATCTTTGATGGCCTTCAGTGGCTGTATCTTGACTACATTCCTGGCGGGCTTGGCCTTGAATGTCATCGGTTCGCCAGTGAATGGGTTGGTCCCCTTGCGGGCGCGGGTAGCCGGTTTGCGGTTGACCTTGATCTTGAAAAGCCCGTGCATGGTAAATGTCCGCGCACTGCCGTTTTTGATATGCCCTTCGATAATATTCCTGAATTCGTCAAAAACGGTGGTCACCTGCTTCTTGCTCAACCCGGTATTTTCTGCAATGGTAGCCAGCATGGTGGAACGCGTGAACGGTTCCTTGATGGCCTTGATACGTTTGACAGGTTTTACCACGGTTTTCCTGGCGCCTTTTTTTGCAGTTGATTTTTTGGCGGTGGTTTTTTTCTTGGCAGCGGTTTTCTTTTTAACAGCCATAAGTATCTCCTCGCTTTAAGTATTGGTGACAGATAGAAAAGCTCCGAATAATATAGCCTGCATGAACAGTGAAAGGAGAATATCAGTGTCGTTTGTAAAGCGCAATCCCTTGTATACTAGCTGTGTATGCTATCCCCAGGTGTATGGCGGTGCCAATCAGCTCTACGCAGACGTTGATCCGCTACGCCTGATTGATAGCATTGCGTAACGCTCAGGTATAGCTACCCTGGCAGGAACAGACATCATGTCAGAACATCGCGGACGTAACTATCGGCAGCCTTTTTATAAGCGCCAGGCCTTGTGTTTTGAATGCACTCGCTGTGGCGTCTGTTGCGCAGGTGGTGATGACTATCATGTTTTTTTGTCCCGTGAGGAGGAGGAAAGAATCTGTCAATACCTGGGCTTGAGCTGGTCCTGGTTCCGGCGCCGCTATTTGCTATCACTGCCTGGAGAAGCTCCGGTGTTGCAATCGCAGCCTAATGGCAACTGCATTTTTCTGGATGCCGGGGGGCAGTGCAGGGTCTATGATGTCAGGCCACGGCAGTGTGCCACTTATCCTTTCTGGTCTGAGCTGGTGATGAACTCAAAGGCCTGGCGCCGGGAGGCGCGGCGCTGTGAGGGTATTGACAAGGGGACGCCGATACCTGTTCAGATCATCGAAGCTGCGCTTGATTGACGGTATCGGTTTAAGACGATGACGGCGCATCTGACAACGGTTGTCTTCAGGCTGAATATTTCCCGAACAGATTATCTGCAGTATTACCGTGGTGTGGTGCGCACAGTGGTCGTTAGCAGTGAAGATGGCAGGACAGTGAGTTTTCCGGCTAATGTATTGCGAGGGTTTCTTGGGCCCGGAGGTATTCAGGGTGTATTTGTTATGCATTACGATGACAACAAGCGTTTCGTCGACATCGAACGCATCAATGAAGGTAAACACCGATGAAGAAACAGATGGATATTCTGCTTGAGCTGATGGTTCGCTTGCGTGATCCGCAGCATGGCTGCCCGTGGGATCGTCAGCAGACCATGACGAGCCTGCTGCCCTACACCCTGGAGGAATGTTATGAAGTAGTCGATGCCATTGAACGGCAGGCGACGGGTGATGTCTGTGATGAGCTGGGAGATCTGCTGTTTCAGGTGGTTTTTTACAGCCGGATTGCCGAGGAGTCGGGATGGTTTGATTTCGAGTCTGTGGCCGCCGGTATCGTAGACAAGCTTCGCCGTCGTCATCCCCATGTTTTTGGTATGCGGTGATTCGGACTGCCGCCGAGCAGCACCATACCTGGGAGCACCATAAAGCACGGGAACGTGAGCGGCGGGGTGACGCCATTCCCCGGGGCGATAGTACGGCGCTGGCGGGCGTGGCCCAGGCCTTGCCGGCCCTGACCCGGGCGATCAAATTGCAACGCCGGGCTGCGCAGGTGGGATTTGACTGGCGTGCGATCCCGGAGGTGGTGGCCAAGGTGGAAGAAGAACTGGAAGAGCTGCGTGTAGAGCTGCCGGCCGGGGACGCGGAACGCCTGACCCACGAAATCGGTGATTTACTGCTGGCCGCCAGCAATCTGGCGCGTCATGTCGCCGTTGATCCAGAGACGGCGTTACGTCGTGCCAATCGCCGCTTTGAACAGCGTTTCGCCGCCATGGAGCGGATGGCGGACGAGCATGGGCAAACATTGGCGATGCTGACACCGGCAGACCTGGAAGCCCTGTGGGCACGCGCCAAGGTGGCAGAGGCTGAGGCGCAATCCGGAGGCTGAATACCCTCCTGCGGGCGGGCAAGGCCATTTTCTGCCTGCCAGATGTTGACAAGACCGTGTTTCAACAGCAGAATAAGCGGCTTGCTTTTTTGGAGGGGTTCCCGAGTGGCCAAAGGGATCAGACTGTAAATCTGACGGCTCAGCCTTCGGAGGTTCGAATCCTCCCCCCTCCACCAAACAGAGGATGGGAAGGGCAGGCTTGAGCGGCGTTGTTTATCTGATACGGCGGGTGTAGTTCAATGGTAGAACCTCAGCCTTCCAAGCTGATGATGTGGGTTCGATCCCCATCACCCGCTCCAGGCTCTGTTTCTGGCCGCTGATGTAGAGTGAGACGCCCACATAGCTCAGTTCGGTAGAGCACTTCCTTGGTAAGGAAGAGGTCACCGGTTCAATTCCGGTTGTGGGCTCCAGTAGCCATTAAAGAATTTATTGTAGCGCGCGTAGCGCAACCATTAACAAGTGGGGGGTATAGAGCTGTGTCCAAAGAAAAGTTTGAACGTACGAAGCCGCACGTTAATGTAGGGACGATAGGTCACGTGGACCATGGGAAGACGACGCTGACGGCGGCGCTGACCAAGGTACTGTCAG
>Ga0114931_10001928_pt1 | contig 26459 bp, 29 predicted proteins | sample 2SBtaG_FD_89579 | JGI IMG/M metagenome (GOLD analysis project Ga0114931, IMG submission 89579) | Deep subsurface microbial communities from Kolumbo volcano to uncover new lineages of life (NeLLi) - 2SBTROV14_V59a metaG | ecosystem: Environmental > Aquatic > Marine > Volcanic | place: Kolumbo... | reverse complement strand
GACCCGCCGGGATTTGGAACCGTACATCGGTAGCCGGGCGCGGGTGTCGGAAGTTTTGAACCGCAAACGTCCGCTGACGCTGGCGATGATTCGACGGTTGCATGCCGGGTTGGGTATTCCGGCGGATATACTTATTCAACCGTCGGCATTGGTGCGTGCGGCGTAGGGTTGCAAAGTAGCAGCGTTGTTCTTGCTTCACCGGCGTACCTGCTCATTTCCTCACTTTCTTCCATTTCCATAATCCGACCAACAACCCTATACCGCCCAAAAGTAAACTGCCCCAAGCGACTTTTCCGCCGGTGGTGTGCGGGTCAAACAGCCCGCCGGTGACCGGCAGCCGGCGCCGTGTCGGTGGCAACCGCCGGGATGGCAGTCGGGGTTGGAAGCGGGTCATCCATCATCGTTACCGCGTGTTTCTCCGGCAATAGTGTCACCGCTTGCGCTGAGATGTGTCCGCCGCTGAAGGTGATATCGGCAACATTGACGATGCACGTCAGCCAATCGGGCAGGGTGCCATCCACTTGCAGAGTGAATCGCACCTCACGGATTTCTCCCGCGGCCAGTGCGCCGATATTCCAAAGCAATGCCCCACCTTCAACCTGCGCGACGAGCGCCGTTTTTCCCGCGTCTTGAAATAATTTCAGCGAGCCAATCCACACCGATTGCCCATCGACCATACTTTGCACCCCACGCCCGGCGATATTTTCAAGTCCATCTGCCGTTTGACATTCCACTTGCTGGAGGGTATATCATCTCTGGAAAAGGATGGTGACTATGCAAATTAAAGATCTGGCGCGACAGGTCGGTATTTCGGCAAAGACAATCCGTTATTATGAAAGTGTCGGCTTGGTGCCGCCGCCCAAACGGAGTGAAAATAATTATCGTCAGTATGATGATACCGCGGTGGAACGCCTACGTTTCATCGCCAGTGCCCGCAGTCTCGGCATTGCCATCAAAGATATTGCCGAAATTCTGGCCGCCCGCGACCACGGCATTCCGCCCTGTGACCGCGTGTTGGATGTGCTTTCGCAACAACTGACAGACATTGACCGCAAAATTGCCGATTTGCTGAAACTGCGTGAAACATTGCAAGAAATTCAGGAAAAAGGAACCGCCCTGCCAAAAGATGATGTGCAGGGCGACCATTGTGTGTGTTATCTAGTGAAAACATATCACCAGTCCGATGCGGTTGAAATTGAGCAGGAAGTGCTGACACCGTAGTTTCAGCGGGCGGCTTTGGCGGCGGCTTTCACCATTTCGCTGAGTGTGGGATGGACGTGAATGGATTTACTGATGCGCTGAATGGTGCCGTGTCCGTGCATTGCGGCGACGGCTTCGTGCAGCAGGTCGTCGCCGTGGGGAGCGAGGATGTGGAAGCCCAGAATTTCGTCGGTTTCCGCGTTGACCACTGCCTTCAACCGCCCGCGACTCTCGCCGATGGCTTTGGCGCGCGCGCCGTCCGCCGCCACCGAACCGACTTTCACCGGTAAGCCCTGCGCCCGCGCGTCAGCTTCCGTCAACCCCACCGTCGCCAGGGTCGGGTCGCTGAACATCGCGCGGGGAACCACCCGATAATCCACCGTTTTGCCCAACCCTTTCACTGCGTTCAACGCCGCCAGCGGTCCATCGTATGTCGCCACGTGGGTGAACATCAATCCACCTTTCGCATCGCCAATTGTCCAAATATGGGGTTGGGATGTGGCGAGCCGGTCATCCACGGCAATGAATTTTCCCGCGGTGTCAATCCCGGCAGCTTCCAAACCGAGCGAGTCAATATTACCCACACGCCCCGCTGCCAGCAACACCACGTCGGCGGAAAAATCGGTGGGTTTGCCGTCAACCTGCGCGGTGATGGTCACGCCGTCGCCTGTTTTTCGCGCGGAAAGCACCGGTGTGCCGGTATGCACCGCCATACCCTCTTCGCGCAGATAATCCGCCAGCAGCGCCGCCAATTCCGGCTCTTCGCCGGGCGCGAGCTGGACATTCCGCCCCAACAGCGTCACCGCCGAGCCGAAGCGTTGATACATCTGCGCAAATTCCACGCCCACATATCCCCCGCCGATGACAATCAAGCGTTCCGGTAATGTTTCCAGCATCAGCGCCGTGCGGTTGGTCAGAAACGGAACATCGTCCATCCCGGAGATGGGCGGGACGGTATTTCGTGCACCCACCGCAATGATGGCTTTTTCAAAACTGAGGCGGCTGTCGCCGGTATCAATTTCGTGGTCATTCAGAAAGGTCGCCGCCCCGCGAATAAAGGTGATTTTTTCGCGTTTGCGCTTAAGCCCGCCATAAATACCGCGCAAAATACCGCCGACGATGGCATCTTTACGCGCCACCGCTTTTGCCAGATTGAAGCGCACCGAGCCGTCAACTTCCACACCGAATTCGGCTGCCCGCCGGGCAACCAGGTGCATCACCTCCGCCGAACGCAAAAGCGTTTTGGTGGGGACGCAGCCTTCGTTCACTCACGTGCCGCCGACTTCGGCTTGCTCAATCAGCGCGACTTTCGCACCCAAATTTGCCGCCATATGCGCGGCGGGCAATCCGCCCTGTCCCGCGCCGATGACGAGAATATCGTAATCATATTTGGTCATCAGAATCTCCTGTTTGGATGAAATGGTTTTTGGATTTATTGCGTTGGTGTAAAAAGGGTACAATCCCAAACGGCGCAATACAGCAAACAATACCGACCAGGCCAAAAATCAAGATGCTCCAGTTCATAGTCTATCCTCCACTATTTCAACCGGAAAGCCCTGTAAATTAAAGGTAAAGTATGCAAGATATTTCATTGTGGGCGGCCTTGTGCGGTTTGTGTGGCCGGGGAAACCATCGCCAGCGCATCATCAAGACTAAGCCGGCCCCGTTTAACCATTTTGCCGTTTACAATAGCGACTGGAGTACTGAAAATATTGTATTTGGCCGCCAGGCGTTGCCCCTGAGTTGATGTAATGTCTATTTCCTGATATTGAAAACTTACCTGTTGGCGGGCCTGTTCCCATATGGTTTTTGCTCCGTTACATGATGTACAGATGGATGAAGTAATGAGGGTAACATCAGGCATGCCATTTGATGAGGCAGGGATATGGGCGGGAGGGGCCTTTGCTTTGGGACCTTCAATTTGTACGGCAGATGCAGGGTCGCTTGAGCCTGTCATCCATTTAAAAGCCAGCGCCAGCCCACCCACAAAAATAACGGTTGATATAATGCCTACTGTAGCGGTGTTGTTTCCAAGCCACACGCCAAAGGCAGTACCGGCTGTTAGCGTAATCAACAAAGGCAAGGTGATGGGTAAATGACAGGGGCAGACGATAAGGGCTACTACTGCGGCCACGCCGCCTTTAACGGTATGCCAGATTTGCAACATTGTTATCTCCTTTTTTACAGTTAAGTGTATCTACAAACCGGCCAAAGCCAGCGAAAGGTTGGCGCTTTGATACCAAATAAGATACCCTCCGGAAATTATAAGCAAAATAGCGCCCACTCGATTGACATAAGGTAATAATGGCCTGAATTTTTGGGCCACCGCGCCTTTAAGCAAGGCTATACTCAGGGCGATGACCATTAGCACACTGGCCATTCCAGCGGTATAAGCGCCAAACATTGCCAGACCTCCAGCGGTTCCGACGCTAGTTAAACTGGCCCCAATAACAGCCAAAAAGATGGGCAAGGTACAACTGAGCGAGGCGAAGGCATAGGCTACGCCGTAAAGAAATATAGCTTTGGCATTTTTGGCCTGAAGTTCCAGTTGAGGGGCGGGTATGGATATCGGGAGCGATTTTCCCAGCAACAGCCATAGCCCCAATAAAATCAACCCTGCTCCAACAACCGTCCCCAAAAACGGCATATACCTTACAATAATATGCAGTCCCACAGACAGGGTTAATCCGGCCAACCCGAAAATAGTTACAAACCCAGCTGTAACCAGCAAGCCAATATACGCGCCTTCCAGCGCCCGGCGGGGTAGCGGACGTTCGCTATATCCTTCTTCACGGGAGCCAAGATAATATGAGACAAAGGCTGGCAACATAGCCCAACTGCAGGGATTTACTGTAGCTAACATTCCGGCGGTAAAGGCAAAGGCAAGATTGAGTTGATTCATTGGTTATAAGCCCAGTTTTACCAGTTCATCTTTAAGCGGTTGGTAAGGGGTAGGATATTGGTCCCGATAAACAACACGTCCCTGGGTATCAAGAATAAGGGTGGTATCCAGCGAAGTAACTTGATAGGCGGTGGTTACTTTTTGGCCGGTATCAATGGCCCAAATGTAATTGCCGTTACCGGCGGCAGACTTAAATTTCCTCAGCAAATCCGGGGTGCTGGAAGGGTCAACATCAATTGCCATAATGTTGACCTGGTTGCCGTATTCTTGCTGAAGCTGGGTCAAAGCGCTGGCTTCACTCAGGCAAGAGCCGCACCAGTAAGCCATAAAGAGCATAATGGTAGGTTTGCCTTGCCCGTTAGATAGGGTAAAAGTATTGCCATTGAGGGTTGAAACGGTAAAATCGGGGGCAATGTCTCCTCCTCCGTTCCTACTGTTCCGGCCGCAGCAACCTCAGATTGGACGGGTAATGCCGCTTCGGCCTGAGCAGGTTGGCTTTCAGGGGCAACATTTTGGGTTTGAGATATTTGCACCTGGGCATTTTGTTCGTTATTGGCGGTTGTGTTGTCCTGAGCGGGTTGCGCCCGCAAGACAAGCCAGAGCAATAGCGTCGTCGCAATAACTACAGCCCCAATAATATAGATACTGTTTTTACCGGACTGAACTCGTGTTGTTGATTTGCTCATTGGTATCTCCTCTTGCTATGGTTGGAATGAGCCGGCCACAGTTGGCGGCGGCACCGGGGCCGCTTCTTCCATCGTCTTGCCAGCAGAAGTACCCGCCGGTGCAGCCGCCGCAGATTGACACGCCGTCATTAGCCCGATTGCTCCGACTGCAAAAACACTCCAAAAAAGTAAACGCAACGATTTGTTCGTCATCATCAGAAAATCCTCCGCTTTTTTATGCCGGAACATTTACGGCGAGCGTAATTTCTTTTACCACCGCGCGGACGTTGCCCAGACAGCAACTCCCCTGCGGATTGCGCACTTCGCAGGCGCACTGCCCCGCTTTGATGCCGGTGTTCACGTCATCCACCACCGTGCTTTTGCCGGTGGCTTCGATTTCCGCGCGGATGGATGCCGGCGTGTGCCCGAAACAGTAGCACACCGGCACATTTTCAGCGGCGGGTTCTTTTTGATGAACCGGCTCTCTCAGTTGGTCTTTCGTGAATGATTGGCCGCCATCGGCACAAAAATACACCGTGGCACAGTCGGGGTTTTTGCAAAAATAGTATTGCGCGGTGGGGTTGACATTCCGCAACGAGACTGCCACCAGTCCCTTCACGGTGATGGTATACACCTTCTTCCCTTTTGTGCCACATTCCGGGCAAACATTCGCATCGGTATTCACGGTGAAATTCATCGTCACGCCCGCCGAGAGGTTCGGCGCACAGCAATCGTGGGTAGTTTGCGCGTTTGTTTCTTGCGGAGTTTCCTCCGGTGTTAAATTTACTGCACAGCAGTCAGACATTTTTTTATTCCTTTCATTTAATTGATTACAATTGGTTGATGAAGGGCAAATATCGCCCCTGATACCACATCAGATATGCGCCCGCCAGAATGAGCAACACTGCTCCCACCCGGTTCATATACGGCAGCATAGGGCGCACTTTCTGCGCCAGCGCTCCTTTGAACAACGCAGCGCTGATGGCAACGCCCATCAACACCGCCGCGATTCCGGTGGCGTATGCCAAAAACATAATTGCACCTTCCACCACGCCACTGACCGTCAAACCGGCGCTGACCACTATCAGGAAAATCGGCAGCGTACAGCTCAAAGAAGTGATGCCGTATCCCACGCCATACAGAAACACCGATTTTTTGTTGCGGGCGCGCACATCCAATTCCACATTGGGGATGAGACGATGCACCGGCAGCGATTTCCCGAACAGCAGCCACCAACCCAACAGAAACAGCAACACACCGACAATGAATGCCGCCGTTGGCATAAATTGTACAATCACCTGCAAGCCCGCCGAGATGATGACCGCTGCCACGCCGAAAATCAGCAGGAACCCGGCAGTGAGCAGCAAGCCCATCACAATACCTTCCTTGGCGCGGTCGAGTGCGGGTTTCCGGTCAAATTCATCTGTATCCGACCCCAAATAATATGAGATGAACGAGGGCAACATTGCCCAGCCGCACGGATTGATGGTGGCGATTGCCCCCGCAGAAAATGCAAAAAAGAGATTGATATTCACGATGTTTGTCCCATCTTCGCTTCAACAGCATCTATCGGAGAAAAGACCGCAAGGACAAAACCTACCCCAACCGCAATGCGTGCGACTGTCCCGATTATGCCAATGTTTCGAGTGTTTGATGATTCCATAGTTGTTTTTTCCTCCAGAAAATATAATTACAATCATCATACACCTTCCCCTTGCTGGAATGTCAAGTTTTAAACTATGCCTTACACGTTTGATTGTCGGAATGTTTCCCGAATTCAAATGATTTCTTTGCCTCTGTAACCCTTGTTACATAAAATTCTTAGGTAATACGCTAAACTAGAACTTATAAATCAACCGGAGATTCTAAATGCCAAATATCAGCGACCTTGCCCCCAATCTCAGCTTGACGACAGCCACCGGCGAAGCAATTTCTCTGTCGGATATGTGGCGAAACGGGCACGCTGTTTTGCTCGTTTTTCTGCGTCACCTGGGCTGACTACCCTGTCGCGAGCATGTGGCGCAGTTGCGCTCACACTATGATTTGATTAAGTCGATGAACGGCGAAGTGGCGGTGGTTTCTTTTGAAAGTGGCTATTGGTTGCAAGTTTGGCAGGCCGAAACAGAATCACCCTTCCCGTTGATGGTAGATTCGGCGCGAGACGCTTATCGCGCTTACGGTTTGGAACAATCGCTGTTGCGTTCTTGGGGGCCGAAAAATTTGTGGCACTATGCCAAAGCACGCATGCGCGGGCAGCGCGCGCACTCAACCGGTGGCGACACCACCCAACTTGGCGGCGATTTCATTATTGATGCCGCAGGTGTGGTTCGTCTGGCATACCGCAGTCACGACCCAACAGACCGCCCGCCGGTTTCGACATTGCTGACAGCATTTCAAACCTTACAAAAGGCAACTTAATGACAACTCAACCTGTTTCATCATCCTCCTTGATTCGCAAAAATTGGCAGCGCCTCACTGCATTGTTATTTTGGGCAATCTTGCTGGGGGGTTACGCCTGGTACTATTCCAGTCATAGTTTGACACCGCTGAGTGCGGTCCAGCAGATTGTCGATTTGTTACAAACACCATACGGGCCACTGCTTTATATTTTGATTTATATGCTACGGCCGATGATATTCTTTTCATCGGTGGTACTGACCGTGACCGGCGGCGCAGTGTTTGGTGCCGGTTCAGCCTTAAATTTCGCAATGGCAATTATTTACACCGTCATTGGCGCAAATGCTTCGTCGATGGTGGCTTATTTTATTGGTCGCTATTTTGGCGCGGATGTTTTGCCCGAAGGATCCGACACGCAAACCGGTTTTGTGCAAACTTATGCCAACCGATTACGGCGGAATAGCTTTGAAACCGTTATGATTATGCGTTTCATCTTCCTGCCCTACGATTTAGTGAGCTACCTCAGTGGATTTTTGCAGATTAATCGCTGGGCATTTTTATTAGCGACAGCCATCGGCTCTATTCCCGGCACTATTGCCTTTATCTCGTTTGGGGCTTCGATAGATTTATCTCAATTGGAAACCGGAAATTTACCACCGCCCAACCCGTGGGTTTTGGCTTTTGGATTCATTATCTTTGTCATCAGCATCGTTATTTCCAGATATTTTAAGAAACGCGAAACAGCCGCACTCACAGGAGCAAATTAATGCCTTTGACACCGCTTTCCGCGACTGAATTTGAAATGACCGAGAAAGCTTCGGGCGTAAATGGGCGCGAAATTATGATGCATCCCGTAGATGAACACAACACCACGCTGGTCGCAAACGCCCATCCCGCCGATTGGCAAAACCCGCAACCCGCGCCGGTTTATAATCTGGTGGTCATTGGCGGCGGTTCGGCGGGATTATTGGCAGCAGTGGCTGCCGCAGGATTGGGCGCTAAAACGGCGGTCATCGAGCGGCATTTGTTGGGCGGCGATTGCCTGAATACGGGGTGCGTCCCCTCGAAAACGGTCATCCGTTCAGCAAAAGCAGTGGGCGAATTACGCCGCGCCGCCGAGTTGGGCGTGACATCACCCGACGTGACGATTGATTTTGGCGCGGTGATGGCTCGGATGCGACGTGTGCGCGCCCATCTCAGCCATCACGATTCGGCGCAACGCTTTACTGACGAAGGCGTCGATGTTTTTTTGGGCGATGCGAAATTAAGCGGGCGCAACCAAATTGCGGTGGCGGGTGAGACCTTGACCTTCAAAAAGGCATTGATTGCCACCGGCAGTCACGCGATGGTACTCCCCATTCCGGGGCTGGCCGACACGGGCTATCTGACCAATGAAACCTTTTTCTCTCTCACCGAACTTCCGCCCCGTTTGGCGGTTATCGGTGCGGGTCCCATTGGCAGCGAATTGGCGCAGGCAATGCAACGCTTGGGAAGCCGCGTAACAATTTTCGACATTTTGCCGCAAGTGCTGGGCCGGGAGGATTCTGACGCCGCCGAAATTGTGGAACAAGCGATGCGCCGCGACGGCATCGAGCTGGCATTAAAAGCGAATATCAAACAGGTTGCAGCAGATGGCTCGGCGAAAATTATCAGTTTTGAGCAGGATGGAGAAAGCAAATCGGTCACAGTTGACGAAATTTTGGTGGCGGTTGGGCGTGTTCCAAACCTTGAAGGGCTAAATTTGGAAGCCGCCGGGGTTGACTATCACAAAAAAGGAGTGAAAGTGAATGATTATCTCCAAACCAGCAACCCAAATATTTATGCCGCCGGCGATGTAGCGTTAAAATATCAATTTACCCACACCGCCGATGCCTCGGCACGATTAGTTTTGCAAAATGCCTTGTTTTTGGGACGCAAGAAAATGAGCCGATTGACCATCCCGTGGTGCACTTATACCGACCCGGAGGTCGCACACGTTGGCTTGTATCCCGCCGATGCCGAAGCGCAGGGCATTGCCATCGAGAGCTTTACCCAACCTTTCAGCCAAGTTGACCGTGCCATCACAGATGGCGAAGAAGAAGGCTTCGTCAAAATCCACGTCAAAAAAGGAAGCGACCAAATCATCGGCGCAACGATTGTGGCTCGCCACGCGGGTGACATCATCAGCGAAATTACCACCGCGATGGTTGGTGGCGTTGGATTGAAGCAACTGGCTCAGGTTATTCACCCCTATCCAACCCAAGCCGAGGCGATTCGCAGGATTGCAGATGCCTACAATCGCACGCTGCTAACGCCCACCGTCAAAAAACTTTTTGTCCGTTGGTTTGCTTTTTTGCGTCGTTAAGAAAAATCGCCACATAAAACCAAACAATTTCCCCCAATTGAAAGGTAAAAATATGTTCGATAATAGTTTGCGCCGTTGGAAAGACCGTGTGCTCAATCCGGTGGCGCGGCCATTGGCGATGGTGAATCCCATAATTATCACCATAATAGCTGCGGGTTTTGGCTTGGCGAGTATGGTTTTTCTGGCTAATCAAGCCTATGCCGCCGGATTGACATTCTGGTGGCTGAATCGGATTTTGGATGGATTGGATGGTTCGGTCGCCCGGTTACATCAGCAGCAAAGCGACTTAGGCGGCTACATCGACATTATGGCAGATTTTCTAGTTTATGCCGGTTTGCCGATAGCACTGGTCGTCGGTCAACCTTCACTCAACGGTTATCTGAGTTTGTCATTTTTACTTGCTTCTTTTTATATCAATGCCTCTGGTTGGATGTATCTATCTGCAATTTTAGAGAAACGGCATTATAATAGCGGCACCGAACTGACCACCATTCCGATGCCGGCCGGGCTGATTGGCGGCACCGAAACGATTGTTTTTTACACGGCATTCATTCTCTGGCCCACGGCACTCCCTGTTTTATTTGTGCTGATGGGCGGATTGGTATTGATTACATCCGGTCAGCGTTTGGTATGGGCAGTCAAAAATCTGAAAGATGGGTGAAGCAATGGAATACGCCGACAATCATAAATTTGAAATCGCCATCATTGGTTCCGGGATAGCGGGCTCGACTTTGGGCGCTATTTTGGCGCGACAGGGTGTGAAAGTTATTGTTTTCGAAGCGGGAAGCCATCCCAAATTCGCCATCGGCGAATCGATGATTCTGGAAACTTCAGAAACGATGCGGGCTATCGCTCAGTTTTTCGATGTGCCGGAAATTGCCTATTTCAGCTCTGAACACTACTTTTCATATATCGGCACCTCACACGGCGTGAAGCGACATTTTAGCTATCTTCATCATCAACCCGGAATGGCCCACGATTTGACCAAAACCTTGCAAGCGGTGATTCCCAAAGAGCCACACGGTCACGAACTGCATTTGTATCGCCAGGACAGCGATTATTTTATGATGATGACCGCCGTCGGTTATGGTGCCGTCGTGCGCCAAAATACGCCGGTCTGTGACATCAATATCGCGGCTGATGGTGTTGAAATCACCACGGAAACGGACGAAGTATTTCAAGCCGATTATGTGGTCGATGCCGGCGGGTTCCGCTCACTTTTGGCCAAAAAATTTAACCTGCGCGACGATAACCTGAAGACTCATTCCCGTTCAATTTTCAGCCATATGATTAACGTTCCCGGCTATCATCAAGTGGGCGAATCCCAAAAGGCATATGGCCTGCCGTTTCCGGTTTCTGAAGGCACGCTGCATCACATTTTTGAAGGCGGATGGCTATGGGTTATTCCCTTCGATAATCATCCCCGCGCCACCAATCCTTTGTGCAGTGTCGGCCTGCAACTTGACCCGAGACTCTATCCGCTTCGCGAAGACCTCAGCCCGGAAGAAGAATTTTTTGATTTTATCGAGCGTTTTCCGGACATCGCGCGGCAATTCAAAAAAGCCAAAGCTGTCCGAAATTGGGTTCGAACGGAGCGACTGCAATATTCATCCAAACAAGTGGTGGGCAACCGATATTGTCTGTTGGGGCACGCCGCCGGATTTGTTGACCCCCTCTATTCCAAAGGACTCTATGCCAGTATGATAAGCGTGGCGACACTGGCTCATTTGCTGCTTGAGGCGCGACAAAGTGGCGATTATTGCGCTGAGGCATTTCGCCCGTTGGAAGAATCGACACAAGCCTTTCTGCGAAGCCATGACCGATTGATTGCCAATTCGTTCAAATCCTTTGCCAATTATAAACTATGGGTGGTATATTCGGTTTTGTGGCTGTTGGGGGCTTACACTGAATTGCTCAAACTGAATAGCATTCGAGCGCAAGCGGCAAACCGGGCAGAGTATTTCAAATTGACACGCGGATTGAAAATGGTCGGCGGTGGGTTTGGCGAATTTGACCAACTCGCTGATGCCATTGACACGCTCATCGAAGCGGTTAACCCGGCGGACGAAGCCGCAGTAGACCAAACGGTGGCTGAAATAAAGGCGCTGTTCAGCACGATTGACTGGCTGCCGATTCCCTTTCGCGAAGTATTGGAAGGTAAGAATCAACTACCGGAAAATAAACTGAAATTGCGCCTGTTCAAACCAAAGAACGGTTTTATGGGGCATGGGGCGTATCGAGAACATTTCTTCGGCAATCACTCGCTGGCGGAAGTGATAAAAATATTTATCCGTGAAAAGATAAAATATTCTGAAATTAACTTGAACGCCCGGAAAAAAGCTGCCACGAAAACCGTCGATAGGTTTTCTAATTGAACTAAGTTGCTCAACCCGTGCCAGAGTTCGAGGAGCGAGATCAAGACGGCTTCCTTTCTTCGCCCCCTTCAGCCCACAGCGTCCGCACCAACATCTCCAGGTCATGCGCCTGTCCACGCTGGCGCGCCGCCGCAACCAAATTCGGCGGTAAGGTGTCGGCTGCCGCCTCAATTTCCTGTCCGACGAAACTCTCGAACCAAAGCGAATTGGCGATATATGGGCTTTGCTGCGCCGCGGTGTACAGTTCGATGGCGTGCTCCGTCTGCCCCTCATCCAGCCGTAGCAGTGCCGCCAACGGCAGTTCAAAGCGCATAAGGTTGAGCGGCAGTGTGGCGATGACTATCTCTAATCCATCCCGCAGGGCTTGCAGAGCAAGCGACCGTTTCTCCAGTCGCCGATGAACAAAACCCAGATAAAACAGCACCTCCATCCGTAACCGCTGTTCATTCATCTGCCCCAGCAATTCATTACTTTCTTGCAGATAAGCCAGTGCCCCTTCTGGATCACCCTCAATCAAGAAAATCATGGCCAGATTACAGAGCACAAAAGCAATGCCCCACTTGAAATTGGCTTGTCGATATTCTGGCAGGACACTTTCCATCAATTGCTTTGCTTCCTCATACCGACCCAGATTAATCAGCGCCCGTGCGCCCGTCACATTGGCTGTAAACGGTTCATAGGTTAATCCTAACTCCCGGTGAATCGTCCAGCATTCTGCAAGCGTGTCCAGGCATCTTTCGAACTGGCCGCGGAACAACCAGTTAATGGCCAGCATGGCCAGCGGATTGGCCAGATCGGCGCGGCTGCCCAGCGAGCCATAGATGTCCAGACTGCGGCGCAGGTAGGTTTCAGAACGTTCAAACTGGCCGGTGTGCACCAGCAGAAGTCCCAGCAAGGCGTAAGAACGGGCGATGCCGAGCTGGTCGTCGAGCTGTTCCCGAAGCTTCAGACATTCCTCCTGAAACTGGAATGCTCTGTCGAACGCTCCCAAGCTTAAATATTTTTGTCCCAACGCATCCAAGGCCAGGGCGGTGCCCCATTTATCGCCAATGGCCCGGTACAGGGCGAGGCTTTCCTCGTTGAGAGTGATGGCCTGTCCACCAAATTTGTTGGCGATGGAGTAGAAAGAGCAGTGCAGGAGCAGAAAGGCTCGCACAGCCATCACCATCTCCGATGGCTGCTCAATTTTGTCCAAAAGATCTTGTGCCTGCTGTAGTGTAGCTCGGGCGCGTTCGATTTGCCCGGTACCCAGTTGGAACACTCCCAGCCAGGTGAGCAGCTGCGCGCCCAAAATAGCCTCTTCGGGTGGCAGAGGGAGGGCAACTTCTGCGGTGGGTACGATGGTGGAAACGGCTGTCTGGCATAACGTTTCCCCTTCCCCATACCGCTTGCGCCACTGGTAGAAGAATGCCAGCGGTTCCAGTGCCTGTGCCAACAAATCTGTCTGCCTATGCACCAGCGCCCACTGCCATGCTGCGCGGGCATTTTCCAAATCTTGTTCGATAGCAGACAGCGCTTGTTGCTGACGTGCCCCTTTGAGGTCCGCCTCCAACCGCCGGAGAAAAGCACAGATGTAATGGCTGTGTCGGGCCTGAGTTTTTGGGTCACCAGCCAACTTCTCGGCGGCAAATTGGCGCAGCAGTTCATGCATTTCGTACCGCTGGCGATGAGGATTAAATCGAAGCAATGATTTGCTGATAAAGGCGGAAAGTGTTTTCAATGAAGCCCCGGCTACCGCCTGGGCTACTTCGGCGGTAAAGCCACCTTGAAAGAGACCCAGTCGGGCATACACATCTTGCTCAGACTGGCTCAACGACTGCCATGTGGTGTCAAAGACAGCGCGCATACTGCGATGACGGGCGGGCAAGTTACGCAAATCACTCTCCAGAAAATCCAGGCTTTGACGCACACGGGCGGCGATTTCCCGTAAGGAGAGTACATCCGCCCAACTGGCGGCCAGTTCCAGCGCCAGTGGCATGCCGTCCACCAGGCGGCAAACGTCTCTGGCGTCTTCTAAGTTAATGGTGCAGTCGGGCAGGCGGCGGTGGATGGCCTGTTGAAGCAGAGTGACGGCCGTATCCGCCACATCCAGCCCCGTCAAGCCAAAACCCTGCTCTTCCACCAGATTCAACCGCTCCCGCGAGGTAACCAATAACTTTAGCCGAGGGGCATGGCGCAGCAAAGCAGTCACGACATCTGCGCCATCAGGCAGCAAATGTTCCAGATTATCCAGTAGCAGGAGTATTTTCCGAGGGTGGAGATAATCCAAAAGCTGCTGCCGGGGAGAACGGCTGTCTGCCTGAAACGAGAACCCCACGGATTCAGCAATGGCCGGAACGATGGCATCTGGCGTGATGAAGGAAGCCAGTGGCACAAAATAAACCCCATCAGGAAAAACGCCACTGGCGGCCAAGTCGGCGGCCACGGCCAGCGCCAAACGGGTTTTGCCAATGCCACCCGGCCCCAAAATGGTGAGCAAGCGTGTGGATGGGTCTTTGAAATAGGAAGCGAGTTGGCTGCGTTCTTTCTGGCGGCCAATGAAGGGGGTGGGGTTTGGGGGCAGGTTGTGGACAGAATGAGAAGCAATGGGATGCCCTGCCGCCGGCGTTTTCTGCAACGTCTCGTACAGTGCCAGCGTCTCCGGCGATGGATCCACCCTCAGTTCATCTTGCAAAATTTGGCGGCACTGCTCAAATTGCCGTCGGGCCGCGCTGTGCTGTCCTGCTTCAGCATAGAGCTGCATCAGAAGCCGCTGTGCCGGTTCGTGCAGCGGATCCAGCGCGACGTAACGGCGGGCGAGCGGGACGGCATGATGTGGTTCTCCTTGCGCGCGGTAATGGGCAATGAGGGCGTCCAGCGCTGCGGCCAGTGTCTGGCGCTGGCTGTCGGTTTGGAAAAAATGCCATTCGTCAAATGCGGGTGCGTCGGGTAGGGTAAATCCGGCCAGGAAATCGTCTTTGTAGAGGGCGATGCTTTCGGTTAATCCGGCCAAGCAGTCGGGGCAAAGGGTGGGGGTGTTGTGGTGATGCTGCCGCCAGGCGGCTATTTTTTCTCGAAAGTACAGCACGTCTACAAAGATGTGTTCGGCGGCGGTGGGCGATAACCGTAACCCCACCTGCTCCGATTCAACAACCAGGAAATGCGCCAGTGGGGTCTTGTTAAGCGCCCAAAGTGCGCTGCGCAGGGCGGCGCGAGCGCGGCTTTGGTCGGCTTCCGGCCAAAACAGTACAGCCAAAGCATCTCGGCTGTGGTCTTGTTCACTAACAGCCAGGTATGCGAGGAGGGCAAGGGCTTTGCGTCGGGCAATTTTGAGGAGAGATCCGTTATATTTTATTTGTGGCGGCCCGAAAAAGGTAAGGGAAAACTGCATCATAAAAAGATTGTAGCACAATTCAGCTGGTGACGGAAACGGTGACGATGGGGTGACGGCAGTTCTTTATACTGGTATCAGTTACAAATCAGCGGTCAGCAACGCCGCACAGATGAAAGGAAATGCACTATGTCTAGAATTGATGAGATTCAACCTGTTATTGTTTACCCGGATGCGTTAGAGCCACTGCGTGCCTTTGGTGATGAAATCTATGTTCATGTTGGCGGGCGGGAAACAGACGGCAAATACACCATCTTCACCGACATCACCCCGCCCGGCGGCGGTCCGCCTCCCCATTACCACCAGAACGAGGATGAATGGTTTTTCCCGATGGAAGGGCGCGTGGAGTTTTTTCTGGGTGGTGAATGGCGGGAAGTGCCGATGCGTACAGTGGTTTTCTTGCCACGCGGCACCGTTCATACTTTCCGCAACATTGGCGACAGACCGCTGGTGATGTTGACACATACCGCTCCATCTGGCTTCGAAACCTTTTTTGCCCGCTGTGCTGCCGAGTTTGCTAAACCAGGGCCGCCAGATATGGCGCGGATTGTAGAAATCAGTGCTGAACACGGCATCTTTTTTGTGGAGTAACTGCCGGGATTTGTCTCTGTTAATTATTATCATTTGATAATTGTAGATGCGGAAACGGCCGTTGAGAGACGGTCGTTTCCTGCAACCATGCCCAATCAGCACATCACGTATATATCGCCATTTCATTGTTCGACCGCTTTAGACGAGAGCCGAGGCCATTCATCCAAAGGCATTGGCGGGGCTACTTGACCAACGAACCGGCTCCCCAACAATTGTCGGTGCAGTATTGCTGGTAGTTGCCGGCCAGCAATTTTACTCGAATACTTAGTCTCGCGTTTTGCTCCTCTGCCGAATAATTTTATGTTGTAAAAACTTGTCTGCAAAAAATATTTCACACAGTTATCTCATCGGCAGAATTCTAACTATCTTGAGTCTAAAAACCACCCAGTTTGCGATTTTTCGTGAATAATATTTTACGATAGATAGAAAACAAAAAAACCTGCCAAAATGGCAGGCTTTTTCTACACAAATCATTTAATCCGATGCCCCAAGAGCGATTACCCTACCTTTGCGACGGGGTCATGTGTAACGCAAAACACGCGATAAATGCACGCGATAAATGTCCAAAGGAACATTGAATGAAGGCAGATAGAAACGAATTATTTGGGGGGAAGATGACCTTCGATGGGCAAGGAAAGCCGCACGGTTGTTCCTGCTCCCGGTTTGCCGGAAATCTCAATGTGCCCTCCCAGTAATTGTGTCAATTCATAGGTGAGCGCCAGCCCCAAACCGATATGATCGTCGTTTTTGTGGCGAGATTCATCAATACGATAAAATGCTTCAAAAATATGCGCCAAATGCTCCTCCGCAATGCCTGCGCCGGTGTCGAAAACGCTGACGGTGATGGCCGCATCTGCCGTTTCAATCTGCACTGAAACGCCCCCATCGTCCGTGTAGCTGATGGCATTTTCCACCAGATTGAGCAAGATTTGTGTCAGAGCATCTGCATCTGTAGAAATGACCGCCCGCTGTGGTGCATTAAAAGTGAGGGCAAGATGTTTTTCCTGTGCCCGTGGTTGCAGCGTGTCTATCAAAGATTGGCATAATTGCACAACATCAGTGGAGGTAATGGTCAACGGATAGCGGTTTGTTTCGAGGCGTGCCAGCACCAGCATCCGGCCAATCAGCCGCTGCATCCGTTCTGCCTCGCCGCGAATAAGCGTCAGTGTGCGTTGATAAGCTTTGGGGGTGCGTGGCTTGGTGAGCGCCAACTCGGCGTGCCCCAAAATGGCGGTGACCGGGGTGCGCAGTTCGTGCGATGCATCGGCGGTGAAGCGTTGTTGGCGCTGAAATGCCGCTGTTAGCCGGTCTAGCATGGCGTTAAATGCCGTTGCCAGTGCGTGTACCTCGTCTTTGGCCGCAGGGACAGTCAACCGGTGAGACATCGTTTCGGCGGTGACGGCGGCAACATCGTCCGTCATTGTGCTGAGGGGACGCAAGGCTTGTTTCGCTGCAAAGAAATTTATCAAGCCGACAATCAATAGTGTCAACGGAACACCCAGCGCCAAACTCCCACGCATACGGGCGATGGTTTCCTGAATTTCATGCGAATCAGCGGCTGCCTGCACGTACCCGAAAATAGAATTTTCTGTCTGCAATGGGGCGGTATAAACCCGCATTCGTCGGCCATCACTGAAAATTTGAGTTTCCACGATTCCTGTTGAGTGTGGCATTGATGCTGGCAGCGCTATCGCTTCATCCGGAAAGTGTCCCAACCCATCGGTGATTTGTCCCTGCGCATCCAACACCCGCAACCAACCGTCTCGCCCCAACTGACCGCGAATTTCCTCGGCATCGGGCAACAATACCGGCGCGCCATTCACAATCGCAATCTGTTCCTGTGATTGAAACACCGCGTTTTGCAACTGTGCATCTAACTGCCGATACAATCCCTGCCCCAACTGCTGCATCACAATTCCGACCAAAATCAACACCGCCACAAGCAGTACCGCTGCGTTGATGAATACCAAACGCTGTCGCAATGTAATTGCCATAATCATTCCGCCGAAAGTTTATAGCCCACGCCACGCACCGTATTTATCAACGAGACTGCACTACCATCATCAATTTTGCGTCGCAAATAGCCGATGTAGACATCCACCACGTTGGATTGGTTATAATAATCGTATCCCCAAACATGATCGGCGAGTTGGGTTCGGCTGAGCACCTGGTTCGAATGCATCATCAAAAATTCCAACAAAGCGAATTCCTTTGCTGTCAAAATGATTTTCTTTCCACCGCGCTCAACATCACGGGTTAGCCGGTTAAGAGTCAAATCAGCGCATCGAAGGGTGCTGGCGGTTGTTTCCGTCGGGGAATCAAAGCGGCGGGTGCGAGCGCGAACCCGCGCCAGCAATTCTCGATAGGCAAATGGTTTCACCAGATAATCATCCGCGCCACTTTCCAATCCGGCGACCCGATCATCCACCGCGTCGAGCGCAGTGAGCATCAAAATAGGTGTGGCAATCCCGTTAGCCCGCGCTGTTTGTGCTACTTGCCGACCGTCCACTTTAGGTAGTAATACATCCAGAATTATTAAATCGTAGGCATTCATCTGGATGAAATCGAGCGCGGTTTCACCGTCGGTTGCAACATCCACCGTGAAACCCTCTTCTCTTAATCCTTGTTCAATAAAATTGACCACATTGGGTTCATCTTCAACCACTAAAATCCGCATAAATATCAGCCCATTTGGAAGCAGTAATTTGAGTCGGGGGCATTATACACCCAAAGCCGGATTTCACCAACGATTTTTCCGCATTGGGCGGCGTTTTTGATTCGGCGAAGCCTGCTTGCGATAGCGGACGGATGTGGCTCGGGCAGGGGTTTTGACCATTTTAGGTCTGATGCGCTGCCACAGCAAAAACAGCACTGCCACCGTCGCAAGCAGATACACCGGCCACAAAATACCGCTATCCGTGCCGAGCGCCCAACTGTGCCACAACCCCAATAGGTATGCCAGATAGCTGGCATAATGGATGGCGCGGAAGGTTTTGTTTCCAATTTTGGAACGGAGATAAAAACTCACTGTGAGCACGATCATCATATAAAATGAAAAGATGCCCAGCCCCATCAAAAAGGGCTCGTAGGTGCTGGCAAAAGGAATGGCGATATCTGCCACCGATAATTTCAAATATGAATCACCCAGCAGAATAACCCCATGCACCGTAACCAGTGCCAATCCGGCCAAACTCAAAAAATTGTGCAGACCAAATGCCAATGCAGGCGGAATAGTGGGACGGCCTAACGCGCCACTCTGAACCATGCCCCACATCACCGAAAAGGTGAGCAACAGCCACCCCAGTACGCCGGTGCTGCGTGAGATGAACCAGAAAGACTTGCTTCCCGTTGCGGGTATGGATTGCATCAGAAATACCGTGCCGACCAACGCGGTCACGGCAAAAGCAAGAATGACAATACTGCTAAAAACGGTTACGCCGATATTAAACCACGGCATAGATGATTTTGTGTTTATTTTTGCAGACATATCTGTTTTCCTTCAAATGAACCGGCAGTGAGCCGTGTTCCGTTTTCTGAAATTAGTTGCGCCGATATATGCGGAAACTGTTTCAAGTAAGATGAACCGGCTTCCATTCCCAAAATCAGGGCGACTTTCGCGTGGATTTCCGCTTCCGGCAAAGCGGGTGCAACCACCGTCACACTGACACAATCGGTGCGGGCAGGCAAGCCGGTGCGCGGGTCGATGATGTGGTGAGCCGGTTCGCCTTGATGCGTCCACCGTCGTCGCGCTGTGCTCGATGTTGCCACCGCTTCACCGTCAATGAGCAAAGTGTCGGAGTCGGTGGGTTGCCAAATGGGTTTTCAACCCCAACCAGCCACGGATTGAGGGGCGTCGGCGGGGCAGTGCAGACAATATCCCCACCCGCGTCCACCATCGCTGCCCCGTATTTCGCCAAATATTGAAGCGCTTTCTGTGCTGTCCAACTTTTGGCAATTCCGCCCAAATCTATCTTTGCCATCGGATTAGAAAAAGTGATGGTTTGCTGCCATTCGTTCAGTTTAATATCGAAGCCGGTGGGATTGCCCGCAACTGATTGACTGATTGCATTGACCGCAGACGGTTTTTCTAACAACTCAAATGAACGGTCATAACCGGCGTGGGTCAGAGCATTGAGAATGGTGGGGTCGAACAACCCGGCGGTGCGGGTGCGCCATTTCAGTGCCAGCGCCACCAGTTGAAACAATTCCGATGATGCGGAAAATGGTCTTCCAGCAGAGTGATTGAGCCGAGACAACTCGCTTTCCGGACGAAACCGTGAAAACTGTGCCTCAGCGTTTTCAAAAATACGCTCGGCTTCTTTCAGTGCATACGGTGCGATAGAAGTTTCGGTTTCCCACAGCCACATATCAACGGTTGTGCCCATTGCATAAAATTGATGATGGACAGGGTGAGCGGTCGTTATTCCGGAAAACATCATGATCCCCGTGAAAACCCGAACTGTCGCCACAATTGCGGCTGAAATTCTGGCTTCAAGCCCTGCTCAATACGTGGCACATCCGTACCCATCACCAACCACAAATTTCCGCCGCTATCTTGAACGACAGCAATACGGTTTCCTGAATTATCATTTACCCACTGAACGATATTCAATTTTGTTACTGTTGCTGGGGTTGCGGTCGGCGCGGGTGCTGCCGCAAGTGATTGAGGGACTGCAGTTGCGGTCGGCGCGGCAACGACAGATCGGTTGGTAACGTTAACAGTGCGAGTCAACGATTTTGAGTTTGATGCGACCGTGCTAGGCACTACGTTCGTAATGTCCGCTTTCGCCATAAGCCCCCACCCTGCCATTGTTAAGCTCAAAACACCGGCAACGGTAGACACCTTTATGGCGGTTAAAAGGGTTCGTGTTTGCGGTCTGGTCAATAAAGATTTTTGTTTTTTCATTTATAATTGCCTCGAAACGTAAATTTGTGATACGAAGGTGTAATGTACGATAAAGTATAGCCACCGACATTGAGAATCCTATGAGAATTGTTTAAGATTTTTCTCATGTTTGTGAATACATCCCTGTTGAAACCTTAAAATTGCGACAGTAGGATGAAATTGTGGAAAATGTGTGCTATACTAATACTCAATTACTCTTGCCAGCCCAAAATTGAATACTTACATGATGTGTACGTTGTTGCATTCTTCAGCGATGCGATTGAATTATATGTCAATCTGTTCTTGAAACATACCCCGACATATACCAACGCGCTTCTATCCAGTAACAAAATTGCACATTAAAAAAGATAAAATGATTTTTGAAAAAACAACGGTGAACCGACGGATAGTTTTAGTAATTGTATGCCTTTTTATCGGAATGGGGGCTGCATGCAGTATGTCGCCGCCTGTCCCCCCCACCGAAACATCAATAGCCACGCCATCTTTTGTACCGGCAACCGAAAACAAACCGATTGCCCAAGTTCCCCCCACCGAAACACCCGCCCCCACATCCACTGCAACCCCCACCACAACGCCCACCCGCACGCCGCTTCCAACCGCGACACCCACCGTTACCCCGACGCCGTACATTCCCCCGGCACATAAAATTGCCATCCGGCAAACAAGTACGGGCGCTGAATTCTTCAATGTGGAAACCGGCGAGCCATTCATCCCGCGCGGGGTGAATTATGTGTATGTGCCCCACAACGGCGGAACCAGCAATTTAACGCTAAAAATCGGGGTGTACGACCCGGACCGCACCCGCCGAGATTTTCGTGCGCTTGCCGGGCACGGCTTTAACACTGTGCGGGTTTTTCTCGACCAGTGCAATGCCGGGCCGGGTTGTATCGGCGATAGCGATAATGCTGGATTGAATCCCGCGTATCTGGACAATATCGCCGATGTGCTGGCGGCAGCGCAGGAAACGGGGCTGTTCATTCTTTTCACGTCCAATGATTTGCCCGACCAGGGCGGGTATGCCGAGCAAGCAAACGAGGGCAGCGGGGCAACCTTCGCCGGATACCGCAATTCGTACTATCTGACTCCCGGTGCTGTAACCGCCACACGCCGCTATTGGCGTGATATTCTGACCGGGCTGAATGACCGCGCCGCCGCCATCGACCACGTGCTTGGCTGGGAATTGCTGAACGAGCAATGGATGTTTGCCGACCAGCCGCCGCTATCGCTCACTTCCGGGCAGGTTAAATCTACCACCGGCACATACGATATGGCTGACCCCGCGCAAAAACGGCAGATGGTCAGCGACGGCCTCATCCATTATATCGCCGAAATGAAGGATGAAATTCTTGCCCACGACCCCACTGCGCTGGTGACGATGGGTTTCTTCCCGCCGAAAGTGGTTGCGCCGGACTGGTTTGTGGATACAGAACCATTGCTTGCCGGAGCCGACCTTGATTTCTTTGACTTTCATCCCTATCCCGGCGGGATGACGGTTGCACAACTCGGCGACGTGTACGGCATGACCGGCTATACCGCCAAGCCCATCATCATGGGAGAATATGGTGCATTCCGGCACATCTATTCATCCATTACCGCGGCGGCGCGTGCGCTGGTCAACTGGCGGGCGGATTCTTGCCCCGCCGGGTTCGATGGCTGGCTCTATTGGGCATACTATCCGGCAGACATCAACGCAGGCGACCCCACATGGGGCTTTACAGATGAAAACGGCTTTTTGCTCGACTTGCTTTCGCCGCAAAACAGCCCCAACCCGTGTGCCACCATTGCCATTCCCAACGATAATCTTGCTTTTCAAAAACCGGTGCGTGCTTCGGTGAGTTTGCCGGATGAGCCGCCCGAAAACGCGGTAGATGAAAATAGCGATACCCAATGGGGTGCCGGAGCAGACGCACCGCAATGGATTGAGGTTGATTTTGGGCAACCGGCTCAACTCACCCAAGTGAAATTACTGGTCGCGCAATGGCCCGCCGGTCACACCGTCCATCGGTTGCTGGGCGTGAAACCTGATGGCTCTGTGATTGAACTGGCGCTTTTCGACTCTGACACCGAGCAGGGAGACTGGCTCACTTTTTCCCCTGCCAGCCCCACCGAAGCCGTGCAGATTATCCGCATTGAAACCATCAGCAGCCCGTCATGGATCGCGTGGAGCGAAATTCAAGCTTTCGGCGAAATCCCTCCGTAAAACAGTACTTCCCGTAAATTTAATCAAATGGTCATTTAAAATTTAAATCTTGTGGTGGAGGAAAAAATGAAAACGACAACAAGACGTATTATTGTATTAATTATTATTGGACTCTTTTTCGGGATGGGGATAACACAATCGGTCCACGCAGACGGTGGTGTCACCAACTGGCAAACATTTTCCAATGGAAATTATATTTATGATTTAGCGATTGAAGGCAACACCCTTTGGGCGGCGACTCAAGGCGGGGTGGTCAAATGGGATATGACTGCCGGAACATACGTGAAATATACCAACGTTGACGGGCTGGGAAACACTCGGGTGAACGCGGTAGCCATTGACAGCGCGGGCAACAAATGGTTCGGTACGCATGGCGGCGGGGTCAGCACCTTTGACGGTGCAACATGGACAACCTACACCACTGCAGACGGGCTGGCAAACGATTATGTATATAATATTACCATTGATAGCGCGGGCAACAAATGGTTCGCCACACATGGCGGCGGGGTCAGCAAACTAAACGGGTCTACGTGGACAACCTACACTACCACCGATGGATTGGTGAATGTTACGGTCAACGCCATCGCAATTGATGGCGCTGGCAACAAATGGTTCGCCACAGACGGCGGCGTGAGCAAGTTCGATGGCGGCACAGGCTGGACAACCTACACCTCGTCGTCTAGCGGGCTGGCTGATGATCGTGTTTACACAGTTGCCATTGATGGCGCGGACAATGTCTGGCTTGGCACGGATAGCGGCGTAAATAAATTTAATGGTTCTACATGGACAACTTACACCACCGCAAACGGGCTGGTAGATGATGCTGTCCACGCCATAGCCTTTGACGGCGCAAGCAACATCTGGTTCGGCACGGAGGGCGGTGTGAGCAAGTTTGATGGCGGTACGGGTTGGACAAATTACACCGCGTCCGGTTCGCTATTGTCCGATGATTTTGTATATGCCATTGCCATTGATGGTGCGGACACCCGCTGGATTGGAACAAGCGACATGCTCAATAAATTTAGCGGCACAACATCGTGGACAACTCTGGCGACGACTGATGGCCCGGCGGATAACAGTATCAAATCCGTTTTCGTGGATAGCCACAAATCAATTTGGTTTGGAACAACCTGCAAAGGCATCTCCAAATTTGATGGTGCAACATGGACAAACTTCACCACCGTGAGTGGATTGGCAAACAATTGCATCCACGCTATCGCCGGCGACACATCCGGCAATCTGTGGGTGGGCACATGGAGCGGCGTGAGCAAGCTCAGTGGTGCCGTATGGACAAATTATACCACCGCAAACGGGTTGGTAAATAACAATGTTCATGCGGTTGCAACGGAAGGGGCTACCGTTTGGATGGGTACCGATGGTGGTGTCAGCAAACTTAGTGGCACAACGTGGACAAATTACACTACCGCCGCCGATGGGCTAGCAAATGATTCAGTACGTGATATCGCGGTAGATAGTCTGGGCAACAAATGGTTTGCCACATGGGGCGGTGGGGTGAGTAAGTTTGATGGCAGCACGGGCTGGACAACCTACAACACCGGCAGTGGTTTGCCGAGCAACACACTCTATGCCGTGATGGCCGATAATACCGGTACAGTATGGGTTGGCAGTACTGGTGGTATTGGTGCCTTTGATGGCAGCACATGGACAACCTACACCACCGCAGACGGGCTGGCAAGCAATTATGTGCAGGATATCGCTATGGATGGACACGGCACAATTTGGGCGGCTACCAACAACGGTGTCAGCGCGTTTGACGGCACAACATGGACAACCTACACCACTACCGATGGTCTGGTGACGGATAACGCCGTCTATGGCGTGGCGGCGGGCAACGATGGCGCGTTGTGGTTCGGTACTTGGGGAGGCGTGAGCAAACTGGTGCGCTATGCCAACTATTCCATCCCCGGGACAAACTTTATCCACACCAGCACGGCAGGGAATATCCAGGGAGACTACACCACACTTGACAACGCCGCCATCAATGGCGACCCCAACGCCAAGGTATTCATCACCCATAATCAGACCCCCAATGGTATGATTACCGGCCCCTTCTACGATTATGCGCTGGGGGTGTGGTATTATAGTACAATCTCCAAATGGAACATTTTTAATGAAGCAGGAACTTCTACCTCTATGCCGGCTGGCCAGGATTTCAACGTACTGGTTCCGGATTCATCCACCGATACCCTTGTTCACACCGCCACATCCGGCAATATCACCGGCAGTTCCACACTGATTGACAATCCCGCCACCAACAACAATCCGAATGCCATGCTGCTGGTTACCCAAAACTGGAACCCCGGCGGAAGTGGCAATACATACAACAACCACCCCATAGGGGTGTGGTACAGCAAAAGTGCCGGTAAATGGAGCGTCTTCAACCAAGATCTTGCTGCAATGCCCACTGGCGCGGATTTCAACGTCACCGTTCCAACCACCACCGATGTGTTTGTGCATACGGCAACCCCGGCGAACACCACGGGCTACGCCACCTATATTGACCATCCGCTAACCAACAACCGCCCCGGTGCTATGCTGCTGGTCACCCAAAACTGGAACCCCGGCGGAAGCGGCGGCACATACAACCCCCATCACATCGGGGTGGCGTACGACCTTGACGCAGGCAAGTGGGCTGTTTTCAACGAAGATAGCGTCGACATGCCGGCCAATGCGTCATTCAATGTGGTAGTGATTTTGCATCACATCTATTTGCCGGTGATGTTGAAATAAAGGATTGTTTGTATCGTCTATGCGATGGTGGAAAGTATTTAAATCACGAATATCACAAATGTTCGAATGGCTCGAATAATCTGTAAAAATTCGTGAAATTTGATGGTTCGTCGTATTCGTGATGTATCTTCTCACCGTTGCATTACGACGAAGCGCTTGCACAGCGCTCACGGTTTGAGGGAATTGTGGTGCAGGGCGGCATCACCACCGCTAGGGGAGGTGGAAGTGACGCACGTGCGCGCCGACAAACCCATCACCGAATTGAATACCCGCGTTGTGCTGGCGGATGGCACGCCGGTGCTGGATGGGACGGCGGTGTGGGCAAAGGAGTATGGGTTGCGGTTGCGGCAGTTGATGTTGGCGGGGCAGGGCAAGTCCTGCCGAGGGTGAAAGTGAACGTGTCGCCACCGGTACCGGTATCAACAGATACAATATAATTACCGTTTTCACCGTAGGGCACAACAAACGAAAAAGCCACTCGCCCGAAAGCATCGCTTTGTACGCGGGCAGGGATGGTCCCCAACGGCATATTCGACCAAGTGACCGTCAACAGTGAATCGGCGGGAAAGCCGGCAACGTTGACCATCAACAAAAACAGGAAAGGGGCTAACGTTTTGTTGGCACGCATGAGGCGTACGATAAAATTGATGTGACAAGTATTTGAGGTGTGATATGTTCACCATTAAACCGATAAAAACCGAAGCGGATTATGCAGCGGCATTGGCAGAGATTGAGCATTTGTTTGATGCCGAGCCGGG
>Ga0114931_10001927_pt1 | contig 26465 bp, 20 predicted proteins | sample 2SBtaG_FD_89579 | JGI IMG/M metagenome (GOLD analysis project Ga0114931, IMG submission 89579) | Deep subsurface microbial communities from Kolumbo volcano to uncover new lineages of life (NeLLi) - 2SBTROV14_V59a metaG | ecosystem: Environmental > Aquatic > Marine > Volcanic | place: Kolumbo... | reverse complement strand
AGCTGCACCTGAATCGATCGAGCGCGATAGTCGACTCGGCGTTCGCCAGCTGTCGACTCGACGAAGATCTCCAGCGGTCCGTCGGTGTCGGCGATGAAAGAGGCAACGAACTGATCGCCCACGCGATCTGCCTGAACGTGACGCCCGGGTAACTCCACTACGACGCGTGCGGCACCGCCGATGGGCGTAATTGCGTACTCTATGGCTGTCCCCCTGGGCACGATGAGTGCGTCGGCGTCCTCGACTCGTTCGTTGGCGCGCTCCATGTAGTCCGGGAAGAGTAGCTCGGCGTCGGTGCGCGCGACGACGTGACTCGTGCGCACACCGTCGATCACCGGGGTTTCGGGATGTAAGAGCGCATATCGACCACCAGCTGCGCGATCGAGGCCCAAGGACCACCCGGCAATGACCCCCAACAACAACGTGACGGCCAAAGTCGGTTGAGCGAGCCATCGCCAAGGGATGAACTTGCGTGCCGGCGATGCATCGAGCGCGTGCAGCAAGCGAACTCGCTGGGCGACGACGAGCTCGCGCGAGAAGGAGCGCTCTGCGCGAAGCTCGTACGCGCTCTGCAAGGGCGACAAGAGGGTAGGTCGCTCGGTCGCAACCAGTCCCAGCGCCCCATGGCCACGAAGCTTGAACAGCGGGCGGATCGACCAAGCCACCGCCGCCACGGTCATCCCAAACACCACCGCCCAGCCGATACACAACCAGACGATCGGGGCCATCGGCCCAAGGACCCAAGCGACCAATACGAACGAGACAAGTCCCACGGCGCTTGCGGCAGCCGCGATACGCACCGCTAGCACCGTCGCCGCAGCGACTCGAAGCCGTCGCCGATACTCGATCAGCCTGCCGGTCGTAGAGCTCACGGGGGGTATCGTAGCATGCAGTGTTAGGGTTGGTGACAGCAGCATCCCAACGAAAAAAGCCGGGCCAGCAATGCTGGTCCGGCCTTTCCCAGTCAGGGCGAGCTGGCTTAGAAGCCCATGCCGCCCATGCCTCCACCGTGGTCGTGACCACCGGGCATCGGGGGCTCTTCCTTCGGGAGCTCGGCGACCAGAGCCTCCGTGGTGAGCATCAGACCGGCGACCGAAGCCGCGTTCTGAAGCGCGCTACGAACGACCTTTGTCGGGTCGATGACGCCGGCCTTGATGAGGTCCGTGTACTCCTCGGTCGCAGCGTTGAATCCGAAGCCGCCCTTGCCATTGCGAACTTCGTTCACGACGATCGAGCCTTCGACCCCGGCGTTCGCGGCGATCTGGCGGAGCGGCTCTTCGATGGCGCGAACCAGGATGCCTGTGCCGACCTTCTGCTCGTCGCTCACGTCGAGATTTGCTAGGGTCTTCTGCGAGCGAATCAGCGCAACGCCGCCGCCAGGCACGATCCCCTCTTCGACAGCTGCACGCGTGGCGTGGAGCGCGTCCTCGACGCGCGCCTTCTTTTCTTTCATCTCGACCTCGGTGGCTGCGCCGACCTTAATCACCGCAACGCCACCGACGAGCTTCGCAAGGCGTTCCTGCAACTTCTCACGGTCGTAGTCGCTGCTGGTCTCCTCGATCTGCTTGCGGATCGTCTCGATCCGGCCCGTGATATCTTTCTTCTTTCCGGCGCCATCGACGATCGTGCTGTTCTCTTTGTCGATAGTCACTCGCTTCGCGCGACCCAGGTCGTTCAAGGTCACGTTCTCGAGCTTGATGCCGAGGTCCTCGCTCACGACCGTACCACCGGTGAGGATGGCAATGTCCTGAAGCATGGCCTTGCGCCGGTCACCGAAGCCGGGCGCCTTGACCGCAGCGGTCTGCAGGGTGCCGCGCAGCTTGTTGACGACCAGCGTCGCAAGCGCCTCACCCTCAACATCCTCGGCGATGATGATGAGCGGCTTCTGCTGACGAGCAATCGCCTCGAGAACCGGCAGAAGGTCCTTCATATTCGAGATCTTCTTTTCGACGATCAGGATGTAGGGGTCCTCGATCTCGGCAACCATGCGCTCCGAATCGGTAACGAAGTAGGGCGACAGGTAACCGCGGTCGAACTGCATCCCCTCGACGACATCGAGCTCCGTCTCGAGACCCTTGGCCTCCTCCACGGTGATTACACCCTCTTTGCCGACCTTCTCCATGGCCTCGGCAATGATCTCGCCGATCGTCCGGTCGCCGTTGGCGCTGATGGTGCCAACCTGGGCTATCTCTTTCGGATCCTTCGTGGCCTTCGAAAGCGCTTGGAGTTGCTCGACGACGTTTGCGACGCCGGCGTCTATGCCTCGCTTGATTTCCATCGGGTTGTGACCGGCAGCGACCATCTTGCTGCCTTCGCGGAAGACCGCCTGCGCAAGGACGGTGGCGGTCGTGGTGCCGTCGCCTGCAATGTCCGAGGTCTTCGAAGCGACCTCGCGCACCATCTGGGCGCCCATGTTCTCGAACTTGTCGGCAAGCTCGATTTCCTTGGCCACCGTGACCCCGTCTTTCGTGACGGTCGGTGCGCCAAAACTCTTCTCGATCACGACATTGCGGCCCTTCGGACCGAGCGTGACTTTCACAGCATTCGCCAGCGCGTTGACGCCTTGCAGAATGCGGTCGCGAGCAGCGGTATCGTAAATGATCTCTTTCGCAGCCATGTTTCTCAGTCTCCTATTCGATGATTCCCAGGATGTCGTCTTCGCGGAGGATCAGATGGTCTTCGCCATCGATCTTGACCTCCGTGCCGCCGTACTTGCCAAAGAGGACGAGGTCGCCCTGTTTTACGGCAAGCGGCCGGACTTCTCCGCTATCGAGGATGCGTCCGGTACCCACCGCGACCACCTTGGCCTCGATCGGCTTTTCCTTGGCGGTATCTGGAATGATGATCCCGCCCTTGGTTTTCTCTTCTTCCTTGACGCGCTTGACCAAAATGCGGTCATGCAATGGACGAATGGCCATTTATCCCTCCGTTTTCGGGCAGTTACCTACCCCACAGCTTATTAGCACTCGATGATGCAGAGTGCTGATCGAGCGCCAACCTAACGCGGAACAAAGATGAGTCAAGGCATGTCAATGAGCTTTTTCGCTGAAGCTCGGAGGCCGATTTGCCCGCTCGGAGCTCCCCTGCTAGCTTCGGGCGCCTATGGCACGCGTCACCGTCGAAGACTGCTTGGAACACGAGGAAAACCGCTTTGCGCTGGTCGTTTTGGCGGCTCGCCGGACCCGCCAGCTCATCAAGGGCGCTCCGGCGCTGGTCCCGAGCAAGAACCGTCCGATCGTGACCGCGCTACGCGAAATTGCAGCCAAGAAGGTCTACTTCGCCCGCCCCGTCAACGATGCGGTGGAGGAGTTCATCGCTGAGGCCAAGGCCAACGACGCGTCGTCCTGAGGCCCCGCCCATCTCGGGCGGCCCAGCTCCACCAACTTTGCGGCCGGAGAACACCCCAGGTAGCCTGGGGGAGGGGGTATGGCTCGCATCAGCATCATGGGGCCCAGCGGGCGGCAGGAGCGCCAGCTCTTCCGCCACAATTCGCTTGGCCGGCATCCTAGGAATACCCATCAGATCCTGGACCGGGTGGTGTCCAAGGAGCACTGCCACATCGAGTTGATCCAGGATCGCTATGTCCTGAAAGACCTGGGCTCGCTCAACGGCACGTACGTGAACGGTCAGAGAATCGATGAGCACCAGCTCGAGCCGGGCGACGAGATCACGCTTGGCTCGACACGGATCGTCTTCGAGCCCCCGGACAGGCGTGCTGGGGTGTCCTTCGATGCGCTCTTGAGCGACGAGCCTCGGGAAGCCACGAATCGATTCAAAATTGGCGATACCGATGCGGGTCCCTTGATCCGCGCGAAGGTCTCGATCCTCGCCGACAACACGTTCTTCGCCGAAGAGCTGATCAAGGACGACGCATCCCTGCGGCGTGACTATGAAAAGCTCCGCGCGAGCTACGAAGTCACCCGCGCTATCGAAGTCGGCACGAGTATTACTGCGCTCTGCGACAAGATCCTCGAGGTGGCGTTTCGTCTGCTCCCGGCCGATCGGGGCGTCGTGCTCCTGCACAACGACCAAAACGTTCTCGAGCCGGTCTCGGTGCGCACCGGGGAGGGGATCGACCCCGAGCAAGAGGTCATCGTGTCCAAAACCGTGCTCGACACGGTCGTCCGCGAAAAGGAAGCCGTCCTCTCGCACGACGCTTCCGCAGACGCGCGGTTTCAAAGCGCTCAGTCGGTGATCATGCAGGGCATTCGCTCGACGATGTGCGTCCCCTTATTCCAAAACGACGTGGTGCTGGGGGTGATGATGCTCGACTCGAAGCTCGCCACGCATGCGTTCACCGAGAAGGACCTAGCGCTGTTCGAAACCGTTGCCAGTCAAGCCGCTGTGGCGGTTCAGAACACGTTGTTTGCCAAGAAGCTCGAGCAGGAAGCGGTCACTCGCGAACGTTTCCGACGCTTGCTGTCGCCTGCGATCGCTGAGCAGGTGCTTTCCGGACGCCTCGAAGTGAAGAAGGGCGGCGAGCTTCGCGAGACGACCGTCCTGTTCGCCGACATTCGGGGCTTCACCAGCATGAGCGAGTCCTGCGAGCCGCAGATCGTGGTGGACGCGCTCAACGAGTACTTCGAACGAATGGTCGAGATCGTATTCCGGTACGAAGGCACCCTCGACAAGTTCATCGGCGATGAAATGATGGTGCTCTTCGGATCGCCGGTCGCGCACGATGATGATCCGATTCGCGCGGTCCGCGCGGCGCTCGAAATGCAAGGCGCGCTCGCCGATCTCAACACCCGGCACGAAGCCCACGGCTTGCCGCCGTTTGAGATCGGCATCGGCATCAACACCGGAGAGGTCGTTGCGGGTTACATCGGAAGCAGCCAAGCGCTCGAGTACACGGTCATCGGAGACCCCGTGAACACCGGCTCGCGGCTCTGCTCGCTGGCCAAGCCGGGACAGACCTTGATCAGCGAATGGACCCTCGACAAGCTCAATGGCGGCTTCGAGCTCAACGAGCTGCCCGCCGAGCAGGTCAAGGGAAAAGCCCAGCCCATCCGGGTGTTCGAGCTACTCGGCCCCGCGGATCGCGAGTAGCCTGCCAGGAGCTTGCCGCGCTCCGAGGATATGCGAAGCACCCTCCACGATGGCCCACCTGGACTTTGAGGCTCCCTTGGTCGAGCTCGAGGAACGAATCGCAGCCCTCAAGGCGCTGACCGACGCCGGCGCCCCGGAGGCCGACGCCATCGACGTTGAGATCCAGAGCCTGCTGGCGCAATCAGAGGTCCTGCAGCGCAAGCTCTACGCGGACCTCGACGTCTGGAAGAAGGTCCAACTGAGTCGGCATCCGGACCGGCCCTATTTCCGCGACTACCTGGCGTTCTTGTGCGAGGACTTCGTCGAGCTGCACGGGGACCGGGCCTTCCGCGACGACCCAGCGATCATTTCTGGTTTCGCGCGCTTTGAGGGTGAAATCGTTGCGGTTATCGGCCATCAGAAGGGGCGAACAGCCCGGGACAAGGCGCTTCGCAACTTCGGCATGGCGCATCCGGAAGGCTATCGGAAGGCGATCCGGGTCATGAAGCTGGCGGAGCAAGTGGGCCGGCCAGTGCTCACGTTCATCGACACCCCTGGGGCCTATCCAGGGCTTGGAGCCGAAGAGCGGGGTCAGGCCGAGGCTATCGGTCACTGCATCGAGGTGATGAGCGGGCTGCGGGTCCCAGCCATCGCTACGGTGCTCGGCGAAGGCGGTTCGGGCGGCGCCCTGGCCCTCGGGGTGGCCAATCGGACCCTCATGCTCGAGTACGGCACTTACAGCGTGATTACGCCCGAAGGATGCGCCTCGATCCTTTGGCGCGATGGTAGCCGCGGCGCCGAGGCGGCCGAGCAGCTGCACCTGTTGGCGCACGATGCCAAGCGGCTGGGCGTCATCGATGAAGTGGTGCCCGAGCCAGCAGGGGGGGCGCACCGCAAGCCCGAAGCCGCCGCGGGGTCCCTCAGGGAGCGATTGCGCCACCATCTCGCCGGTTTTCGTGCCATGTCGGGCGAGGAGCTGGTCGCACAGCGGTATCAGCGATTTCGGGCACTAGGCGTCTGGCACTAGGGCACGCCTTTTTTGACGCGAGTCCGATAGGTTACCTACGATTCGGATGCGGGGTTATGCCGTGAAGACGCTCTTCGCAGTGGCCAGTGTGTCGACACTGATCGGGTGCAGCTCGGTGGGGGTGCAGTCACAGGCTCGCACTGCATCCGATGAAGCCACCCGCGACGCCAATCTCGACGCGCTTCGCGTCCAGGTCGCAAAGCAAGAGGAGGAGCTCGAAATGCTGCGTAGCCAGCTCGCCTTGGCGCGCGCCGAAGTGCAGGAGCTGAAGGGGGCCAGGGACCTCGCCCCGGATCTCCCAGAGACAGTGCCCAGCGTCGCCGAGCGTTTGCCGACGACTGCGAACGTGCCGGACTTGCCGGAGATCCTCGAGCCGGAGCCCTCCCCACCTGTGCGCCCGGTGCAGCGTGCCGAAGTCAGCATCGAGGGATACCGCCGAGGCTTGAGCTTGCTCGGGGCGCAGAAATTTCAAGAGGCACTGGTGGAGCTCGATGCGTTTGCATCAGCGCACCCGAGTCACCCGTACGCGGACAATGCGCTGTTTTGGTGCGGAGAGATTCATTACTTGCGCCACGAATATGATCAGGCGCTTCGGTATTTCGAACGGGTCGAAAAGCTATATCCTTGGGGCAACAAGACCCCGGACGCGCTGTACCGCATGGGACACATCTACCTGAGACGGGGCGATACCGTGAACGCTCAGGCTTACTTCAACAAGGTTAGGGAGCAGTTCCCGGATACCGCGGCCGCGCGGTTGGCACTGCGGGAGGACGCATCATGAAGCTGGTGGGATGGACGAGCGTGCTGGCTGCGCTGACGGCGGGCACGGCAATCGCACAGATCGATGAGGCCGCGCAGGACCAAGAGGTCCAGAAGGCAAAGGTGGAGGTGCCCGCCGACATGCCCAAAAGCTACACGGTGAAAGAAGGCGACACGCTTTGGGACATCACACAGACGTACTACGGTGACCCCTACCAGTGGCCGAAGGTCTGGTCGTACAATCCGGAGATCACGAATCCGCATTGGATCTACCCCGGTGCGAAGGTGCAGCTCCGTCCGGGCGACGACGAGGTGGTAAAGACCGCGCCGCGCGGGTTTTCATACGCCAAGACAAGGACCGGTGGCACCCAGGCGGTCTACATGGCCGAGTATGGCTTCCTCAACAAAGACGCCCTGCCGGATGCCGGGTACATCATTGGCGCCAACGCAGAGCACATGATGTTGTCCGACACCGACTCGGTCTACGTGCGTTTCAACGAAGGTTTTGAGCCGGAAATCGGGCATGTTTACACGGTCTTTCGCACGATGCGCAAGTACGAGCGTATGCCGTCCGAGAAAGGGACGCTGGTCCGGATCATCGGAGAAGTGACGCTCCAGGATTACGATCAGGAGCACCAGGTGGGCCGGGCGGTCGTGGTCAACGCACTCGATGCCATCGAACGCGGCTTTCGAATCGCGCCGCTGAACCCCGAGTTCCACTGGGTTGATGTGGTGCCGGCGGCAGATTCCCTGCACACGAAGGTGGTCGCGAGCCTCTATCCCCGAAAGCTGCCCTCGACCAATCAGATCGTGTTCGTCGACGCCGGAGCCGAGCAAGGCGTCGTCGTTGGCAATCGGTTCTACATCGTCCGCCAGGGTGACGAGTGGCGGCGGAGCTCCGAGGGACGAATCGGCCACGAAATCGAGACGACGGTCCCGCTGCCGCGCGAGCCGAAGCACTATCCATGGGAGGTCGTGGCCATTGGACGTGCGGTGAATGTGCAGCCCCAGACGACCGCGATCCTGCTCGAAAGGGCTACCAGGACCGTTCGGATGGGCGATCGCGCCGAATTGCGCAAGGGGGAATAGACCCGCTGCGAAGGTCGTTGCTTCTTAGGCCCGCTTCGGGGGAGTATCGACCTGACATGGCTTCAGACGGCGACCGAGACAGCCAAGAAGCGCTGCGGCTGCAAAACGTCGTAGAGCGCGAAAGGGCCAAGCTGCGGGCGCTGCAGGACATCAGCTCGGCGCTTGGGTCGACCCTCGACCTCGGCGAGCTGCTAGAAATGATCCTCGACCGCATCTCCGAGGTCATGGAAGCCGATCGCTCGACGCTCTATCTTCTCGATGAGGAGACCGATGAGCTCTGGTCCAAGGTGATCCAGGGCGAGGAAGTTCACGAAATTAGGCTCAAGCCCGGCGAGGGGCTGGCCGGAGCGGTTGCCAGCACGGGCAAGCCGCTGAACATCAAGGACGCCTACCAAGACGTGCGTTTCGATGCCGAATGGGACCGGCAGACCGGTTACCATACGCGTTCGACCCTGTGCGTGCCCATGAAGAACCAGCATGGCCGGACCATCGGGGTGGTCCAGGTGCTCAACAAGCACGAGGGACACTTTACAGTCGCCGACGAGGCGCTGCTGACCGCGCTAGCCAGCCACGCGGCCGTATCAATCGAGAACTCGAAGCTGTTTTTTTCGGTGGTCGGCAAGAATATCGAGCTGCTCGAAACCAAAGAGAAGCTCGAGAAGAAGATTCGCGAGCTCGACGTTTTGTTCGAAATCACGCAGGTCGCAGCAAGCGCGATGGAGCTCGATGACCTCTTGGCTGGGGTGCTGGCTCGCACGATGCGCGCGACGGACGCGGAGGCAGCATCGATTCTCCTTGCTGACGAGCACACGGGTGACCTGACGTTTCGCGCAGCGGTCGGCGGCGAGTCGGATCGGGTCAAGAAGATGAAGATCAAGGCCGGGCAGGGCATCTCCGGCTGGGTTGCCGAAAACGGCCGGCCGCAGATCGTCAATCAGGTCGACGAAGACCCGAGGCACTCCACCCACATCTCTGACGAGGTTGGCTATCACCCAAAGTCCTTGTTGTGCGTTCCGCTGCGCTGGGACGAGGGCGCGGGGGCCTTACAGCTCCTCAACAAGTCTGGCGGGCGCGCTCCATTCATCGATGACGACCTCAAGATGGCGACGGTCATTGCCGGCCATCTGTCGACGGCCATCGCTCAAGCGCAGTCGCGCGCTTTGAAGGCGCGTCAGGAGCGTCTAACAACGCTTGGGCGCTTCCTCTCGAGCATGCTCCATGACCTGAAGACGCCGCTCACGGTCATCTCGGGCTACACACAGCTCCTGGTCCAGGAAGGGGACGAGGACAAGCGCCGAGAGGCGGCTGCGTCGATCCGTCGACAAGTTCAGCTCCTCAAGACCATGATGGGCGAGACCCTGGCTTTCGCAAAAGGCGAGCGGCGTATCCTAATCCGGCGCGTGTATCTACACACGTTCTTCGAGGACCTCGCCCAGCAGCTCACCCTCGATCTGGCCGAGCGCGGGATCCACCTAGAGCTCGTCTTGCACGATCGGGGCGTGGCGCACTTCGACGAAGAGAAAATGCAGCGTGTGTTCCATAACCTCGCGCGCAATGCGGCCGAGGCGATCGGTGATCGCGGGGGCGCCTGCCGTCTGGAAGTCGATCGCTCCGACGATGGCGATCTGGTGTTGACCTTCTCCGACGATGGTCCCGGCGTCTCCGCAGAGATCCGCGGACGATTGTTCGAGTCATTTACGACCCATGGCAAGCAATCCGGCACCGGTTTGGGCCTGGCCATCGTTCAAAGCATCGTGGAGGACCACGGGGGGAGCGTATCGGTGGATAGTGAGCCGGGGCGGACGGCGTTTAGAATCGTGTTGCCACAGCCAAGAGCGAGCACGCGACCGGCGGCTGCGGAATAGGCGAAGGACCGAGGCCGGAGCAGAGGCAGTGATGCTGGCGGCAGGAGACGCTGCTTCGGGACTTCTCCGAGCTGTTGAATCGGTAGCGCTACACGAAATCGCGCTCGGTCCGCTCCTCGTCTTCCTTGCAGCGGATGCACAGCTCGGTCTCAGGACGCGCTTCGAGGCGTTTGATGCTGATGGGCTCCTCGCAGTCCTCGCAAATTCCGAAGGCGCCCTCGTCGAGCTTTTTGAGGGCCTTTTCGATTTTCTGAAGAAAGACCCGCTCACGCCCGCGAAGGCGGAAGGTGAACGACTGCATGTATTCGCTCGACGCTAGGTCCATCTCATCGGGGAGCTCGGACGAGTCCAGGGTCATATCCTGGTCCATCGTCTCTCTGGCGCGGCGAATTACGGTGTCCCGCTTCTCTTCTAGGATGGCGCGAAACCGCTTGAGCTCGGCTTTCTTCATGCTTGTGACCCCCTTGGAGGGAGCGCCAGCATAGTGACGGCGATCCACTAGTCAAGAAGGCAACACACAAGGGGTTGAAATCAGGCCGGAAGCGCTCAGCCCATTCGGTCGAAAACCGAGCTCGAGGACCTCAATCCGGGGCCCCAGAGGATGGCCTCGACCTCATCTCCAGCAGCCAGCTCGGCCCTGTCGGGCGGGAGGATGACCAGGGCGTTCACTCCGACGAAGGAGGGGAGGGACCCCGAGCCCTGACGGGCGTGAAGCGTCACGACGAGCTCGTCCCCCTCCCGTGTAGCAACCCCGCGTGCGATCTCGACCCGGCCCGGACGGCGACGATAAGCAGTGCGCAGGCGTGCGACGACGGGCTGCGGATGCGGCTGCGGGTCGCCGAGCATCCTCCGCAGGCATGGTGCGATCAGCACCTCGAAGGTCACCATCGCGCTGATGGGGTTGCCTGGAACGCCGAGAACGGGCTTGCCCTCGTACTCGGCAAACGCGAAGGGCTTGCCTGGCTTGATGCGCACTTTCCAAAACCGCGGCTCGACTCCAACGCTCTCAAACGCTTCTTGGACGAAGTCGTAGGCGCCCACCGATACGCCACCCGTCGTGATGACGACATCCGCATCGAGCGCCGTCCGGAGCGCAGCCTCGATCGCAGGCAAGCTGTCCGGGACCGCGGGAAGGGCCATGGGAACGGCCCCCAACGCGCGCAGCATCTCGCTCAGCACGTAGACGTTCGAGTTGACGATGGCGCCTGGCTGGAGTTCGTCGCCTAGGTCTCGCAGCTCGTCGCCCGTGGAGAGGAGCGCGACCTTGGGCCGTCGAAAGACGCGCACGCGATCGATGTTCTGGCTTGCGAGGAGCCCGATCTCTCCGGGCCATAGGCGGTCGCCCACCCGCAGCAGCAGAGCACCGGCCCGCACGTCACTGCCCTGCGCGCGAACGTGCTTCCCCTCGGGTAAGGGTTCTCGAATCTTCACCTCATCGCCTTCGCGCTCGGTGTCTTCCTGCATGACGACTGCATCGGCGCCCGCCGGCATCGGGGCGCCGGTGAAGATACGGCAGGCAGCGCCCGGCTCCAAGGGCGCAGGGAGCGGGCCTCCGGCGCGAGACTCGCCCCGAACTGGGAGCCGAACGGGCGTATCACGGCCCGCAGGGGCGACGTCGGCAGAGCGAACCGCGTAGCCATCCATCGCGCTGTTATCGAAAGGCGGCGCATCGAAACAGGCCCCCACGCCTCGCGAAACATAGCGCCCCGCCGCTTAGGTCAGGTGCACCTCTTCCTCTCCCAGCGGAGAAAAGGCCGGCAACATCGAAGCCAGGGCCTCTGCGATCGATCGCATGCGATGCTGAGCTTAGCACGCCCGGCCGGGCGACTGACTAGAGCCTATCTCAAGATCCCCTCGGTCGGGAGTTGTGAGATGCGCTTTAGCGGGGATAGACGCGATTACGCCCCCCGCGCTTGGCTTCGTAGAGCTGTTCGTCGGCCGCTCGAACGAAGTCGTATGACTCCCAGGCCGGGTCGAGCCTTGCAACGCCACAGGAAATCGTGACGTCGATGTCGTCGTCCTCGAACACGAACGTCTGGGTGGCGATCATCGTACGAAGCTCTTCGGCGATGCGGACGCCTCCCTCGATGTCCGTCTCGGGGAGGATGATCGCGAGCTCCTCGCCTCCGTATCGCGCGATCACGTCATCGGGGCGGAGCCGGCTCTTCGCCAGCTGCGCGATTTCCTTGAGGACGTAATCGCCCGCCAGATGCCCGAACTCGTCGTTCACACGCTTGAAGTGGTCGATGTCGCAGATCACCAACGTCAGGGGGCGCCGGTGCCTCGTCGCCCGCGATAACTCTCGGTCCAGCTGCTCCAGGAAGTAACGCTTGTTGTGGATGCCCATCAGCCCGTCCATGATGGTGAGCTGATAGATCGTCTCGTGATATTGCGACTCGAGATCGGCGCCGCTAAGGAACTTCAGGATCGTGTCCCCGATCTTGATCTGGTCTCCGCGTCGAAGCGGATCGTCCCGCACGAGTTGGTCGTTGACATAGGTGCCGTTCGTCGAGTGCATGTCAACGATGCGATAACTGCCAGCCCGAATCTCGATGCGTGCGTGTCGGCGCGACACGCTGTCACTGTGAAGGACGACGTCGTTCTCAATCCCGCGACCGATCTGCACCGCGCCCTCGGCCAACGAGAAGCGCTTGCCCAGTTGGTTAGAGCCCGGCGCGTAGATCACGATGAGGCAATCTTGGCCCGCCCCGGTTCGGATATGAGGCTCCGAGAAGGGGGTGACCCTGGTCTTGATCTCGCTCTCCACGGGTATCTACCCAGGGTAGATAGGCTCATGTCGGCGGTCAATGCCGCCGGATGAAGGCCATGTTGCGCTGGTTGATCCACACATGCGCCAAAACCGGACCCCAAAGCACACCGGTCAACTCGAAGACCAACCCAAATAACAGGCCCATGACGAACGCCCAAGATGCCCAGGCCAAGGAGACTCGTTTCGGCCCTATGTGAAAGGCTCCAAAGATCAGCGAGGTGATCAGAAGTCCCAGCACGGGCTGCATTGCACCTCGAAAAAAGAGCTCCTCGGCGAAGCCGGACGCGAGCGCAAGCAAGGTGATCTCCGGTATCGACAGCGGTCCAATGATTTCCTTGAGCGCCTCATGCAGCGCTCGGGCCCATGCAGTTCGTTCGACGAGAGCCGGAGTCACGGCGACGACCGCCAGGGCCAAGGCGAGGCCTAGGCCAAGGGAAAGAGTTAGGCGCGCTGCGTAGGATGCGCTTAGCCAGGGCCTCGGGAGCGCCCAGGCGAAACGTCCACCCGAGAGCCATGCCCAGGCGAGGGCCCCCAGGGTCAGAGGCGTGTAAACGACGAACGCTATCGTCGTGATCCGGGTAGGCGATGGCAAGGTCGAGCAGGATGTATCAAAGTGGCCTTTGAACCGCAATGCAAGCGAGACACGGATTTGACACGCTCGCGTGGAGCGGAGTACTGGCCATACACTCATGAGCGGGCAGCCTGGCGCAGACGTCGCGAAGATCCTCGTGGTCGATGACGAGGAAGTGATTCGGGAAATTCTCGCGGACTTCCTGACGATGGAGGGCTTCTACGTTCGCACGGCCGAGGACGGGAGCGGCGCCTTGGTCGAGCTTTCGCGGGATCGGTTCGATCTGGTGTTGAGCGACTTGAAGATGCCGAACATGGGGGGACTCGAGCTACTAGGCGCCATCCGCAAGCACACGCCGCACGTGGTGACGATCATCATGACCGGTTTCGGAACGGTCGAGACTGCCATCGAAGCCATGAAGCAGGGGGCATACGATTACGTCCTCAAGCCCTTCAAGGTGGAGGAGGTCGTACATACGATTCGGCGCGGGCTCGAAAAGCGGCGCCTCGAAGCAGAGAATTTCCGCCTCAAGGAGGCGCTTTCGCTCTACAAGGTCAGCGAAGCGATCGCCGCAAGCCTCTCGCTCGAGCAGGTGGTGCATACGCTGAGCCGCGCGGCGATCGACGAGGTGGACTCCGACATCGTCACTGTGCTCCTGAGCGACGGCGGCGGGAGCTTCTACCGGCGAAGCACCGAGGTCAACCCAGACTTCCGTTTGCGGCGCGAACCTGACACGCTGAGCACGGAGACCTTGGACGAGCATTTCGCGCATGCGCCCGCGCTCCTCGAGCATGCAGAGCGGTGCTGGCGCTACTTCGAGGAGCTCGGGGAGGACCCTTCGCCACAGTCTCTCGCTGTCGCTCGTCTGACCGCGCGCGGCGACACCATCGGCTTTCTATGCGCGCTCAGCTATACGCCAGGCAAGCGCTTCGACGAGGGGCAGCGCAAGCTCTTGCACGCAACCGCCGATCGCGCGTCTGCCGCCATCGAGAACGCGCGGCTCTACGAAGACCTGCAATCCACGTTCAAGCAAACCATCCGCGGTCTTGCGAGCGCGATCGACAAGATGGACCGCTACACGGCGGGACACTCGGCGCGAGTCGCGGCCTATGCACAGATCCTCGCGATCAAGCTCGGTTTGAGCGATTCAGAGATCGAAGTTGTCCGCCAGTCGGCGCTCATGCACGACATCGGGAAGATCGGCTGCGTCATGAACCTGAACAAGCCGGGCAAGCTGTCGCAGCAGGAGTACGAAATCTTCAAACAGCATCCGGAGCACGGCCGGGACATCTTGCAGCCAATCGAGTTCCTGCATCCACTCATTCCAGGCGTGCATCTGCACCACGAGCGCTGGGACGGCCTTGGGTACCCGCTCGGGCTCAAAGGGCATGAGGTTCCCCTCATCGCGCGGATCATCGCGGTGGCAGACACCTATGACGCGATGACGAGCGACCGCGCGTATCGAAAGGCGCTCGCGCATGGCATCGCCATCTCCGAGATAGGGCGTTGCGGCGGAAGCCAGTTCGATCCGGATCTCGCTCAGGGATTTGTCGAATCGATCGAAGCATTTCGCGACGAGGGAAGGTCGCTCAAGGAGTTCCGGGACGTACGGGAGACGCGGTCGGGGCTCATGGCGCCACGGACGTAACTGCTCCGATCGGAGGTTCGGGTGTCGCGAACGCGGCGCGCCAGTGAAGCGACGAGGCAGGCGCCGACCAACGGCGAGCCACTGGAGGTTGGTCGGAAAACTTGAAGATCGTTACCAGCCGCAGCTCGCCGCGCCCTGTGTGCCTGAGCCTCCTAGGCACCACGGAGACTAGGGTCAAGGTTTGGGAGGGGCGGATCGAAGGGTCCGCATAATCGAGGCTGCCCAGGCCCTCGGACGCCAGGCGCCGGATGGTCGCTTCGTTTCGAAAAGACCTCGTCGTAGTGACGAAATGGCCGTGCTCGTCGTCCCAAGCCGTGGGGCCAGTCGCGAACTGCTCTGGATTGCCCAACTGGTTACAGCCGCCGAGCACGAACAAGACGCCGGTGAGCAACGCGCCACTAGGTCGATTCACGGCTTCGCTCTCGCGCCACGTCCCGCTCGGTCGCGACACCTGGGACGGGTAGCTGTGCTTCGCCTTGGTCTTCCTTGTCCTGCCAGGGGTACTTGATACGGTTGTGGTAGGCGTTGCACAGGGTGTCCGTCAGCGTGCTTTGCAGCACTCGAAGGTCTTCCATCGTGAGGCCACTCTCGTCGAGCTGACCCTGTCGCAGCTTCACGTTCGTCACGCGCTGCACGATGGCTACGAACTTCTCGCGCGTGGGTCCGTCTACGGTGCGGGCCGCCGCTTCGATGGCGTCGATGAGCATCAAGATGGCGGTTTCTTTCGTGCGAGGCCTCATTCCCGGATACCGGAAAGCTACATCGGAAAGCCCCTTCGGGTTCCCTGCCTCCAAGCACTGGTGCCAGAAGTACTCGATGACGCTGGTTCCATGGTGCGTATATGAAAACTCGACGACCGGTTCCGGCACTCCGCCCTCACGGAGGATACGCGCCCCCTCCACCACGTGGGCCATGATCGCATCAGCGCTGACGTCGGGCTCCAGGTCCTCGTGTGGCGAAGGCTCGCCCGGGGCCAGATTCTCGACGAAGTACTTCGGCTGAATCGTCTTGCCGAGATCATGGTAGTAGGCGCCCACGCGAGTCAGCAGTGCGTCGGCCCCGATGGCGGCAGCTGCGCCTTCGGCGAGGTTGGCCATCGCGCGCGCGTGCTGCCAGGAACCAGGCGCGTCCCGCGCCATTTTGCGAAGGAGAGGCTGATCGACGTCGGTGAGCTCTTGCAGGCGGCCGCGCGTGACGACGCCGAGCGTCGCAGTCGCAAGCCGCTGCAACAGCACGGCAAGCACGCCAGAGAGCATGCCGCCAGCGATCGTCGACAGCAAGATCGACTTGTCGAGTTTCGCGAGGTCGCCGATGACATCGATCCCGTTCCCAACCGACATCTCGACGCTGAGCAACACCAGGGCCGCAAACAGCCCAGCAGCCGTGCCAGCGACGAGCATGTGCGTCGCATGCTTGCGGTCGTGAAAGAAGATCACGACGCCGAGGGTAGTCGCCAGATAAACGACGACTACCGGCATCGAGAAGTGCAGGAACGAAGCGCAGACCAGTGAAATGGCCAGACCCGAAGCCGTCGCCGTCCCGCGGTCGAAATAAAGGGCCGCCCACAATGGCACCGTAGCCAGTGGCAGCACGAACGGAGAAACCCCGGTCAACAACAAGAGCAGCTTCGCGCTCAGGCACGTTGCGCCTACCAATACGAGGAGACCCGCCTGCGTCCGCAATAGACCGCCGCGGCCGCCAGTAAAGAGCCGCAGATAGGCGAGGAAGATGTAGGCGATCAGGAAGTAGCTGATCCAAACGCCCATCAGCGTCTCCCGATCGGGCGGACGCCGTTCGCGTTCGAAGGTCCGAACGATACGCTGGCTATCCGGATCGTTCGCCACCTGACCGCGCCTGATGACCAGCGGCGGTGGTAATCCACGATGGTGTCGACTCGACTCATGGGCCAGGTAGCTGCTCGGGATGCGGAGCGTGACCGGCGCGGGGCGCACTGGATCCACGCGGAGCGGCTCCAAAACCACTTCGACCTGACTGGCGAGCGCGACGATCGATGCGAAGACGGCGCTCAGAATCAAGCCCGAGGTGCGACCGGCGATGAGGCGTGTGCGAAGCATCGTCTGCGAATCGTCCAGCCCAGACGAACCCTAGTGAGGCCCCTCTGGGGATTCAAGTGTTTGCATGTCCTCGGATGGTCCCCCAAACGCCAGGATACCGAATCGTCGGGGCACATGGAAATCACCAATGCCCAAAGGCGACCATGATGCGGCCTGTTGCCGATCGTCGAGGAGGTCCAGGACGTAGAGATTGCGGCGGCATTTCGCCCCGATTGCGGGGGGAGCGACACGTTGGCCATCGATACTGAACGCCTGCCCCGGATGGCCATTTCGGCCTTGTATCCGGCCAGAAGAACGAAGGCGCAACGAGTCAGGCTCATGATGCTCGCGTTCACCGCCGCGATTTGCGGCGCGACTTTTTCTGCATCTTTCGTTTGGCTTTCTTCTTGCCCTTGTTGATGACACGCTGAGGTCCCTGCCCCCCGCCCGGGCCGACCCCTCCTCGCTCGGCCACCGCGGCCTCGAGCAAGGAATCGGCCAAGTTGGCCATCATCGGGTTTGCTTCGAGACCGCCCGTTTTAACCGCGTCGCGCAGGCGATTGGCTGCGGCCATCTGTTTCATGCCCGGAATCTTCGACAGCATGCCAGCCTGCGAACCGATGCTGCCCATCATCTGCTTCATGAACGCGAACCGCTGCAGGATGTCGGCGACCTGCTTCTCGCTCGTGCCCGACCCCTTGGCGACCCGGCCCAGGCGGGTGGGCTGCTTTTGAAAGAGCTCGGCTTTGGAGCGCTCCTGCCGGGTCATCGAGCTGACGATGGCCTTGATCTGGCCGATTTCGCGCTCGTCGACTTGGAAGCCGTCGGGAACGCTGTCGGCAAAGAACGGAACCTTGTCGAGGAGGTCTTGCAGAGGGCCCATGCTCTGAAGCGTTTGAAGCTGCTCGAGGAAGTCATCGAGGGTGAAGTGACCGCGAAGCATGCGCTTGGCGTCCTTCTCGGCTTTCTTCTCGTCGACGACGTCCTCGAAGTCCTTCATCAGGCCAACCACGTCGCCCATGCCGAGGATGCGGCTAGCCATGCCGTCGGCACGGAACGCTTCGAGCCGATCGAGGGTCTCGCCAGTTCCCACGAACCTGACAGGCGTTCCGGTCACGTTCTTGATGGAAATTGCCGCGCCTCCACGTGCGTCACCATCGAGCTTGGTGAGGATCACGCCGCTCAAACCGAGCAGATCGTGGAAGGACTTGGCGGTCTTGACCGAGTCCTGGCCGATCATGGCGTCCACGACGAGAAACACGTTTTGAGGTCCGACCGACGCCCTAATCTCGGCAAGCTCTTTCATGAGCGGCTCGTCGATCGCGAGCCGGCCCGCGGTGTCGTAGATCACCGTGTCGCACTTGAGCTTCTTGGCGTGGGCCAGGCCACGCTTGCAGATTTCGACCGGCAGCCCGCCGGGAATCGAAAAGACCGGCACGTCAATCTGTTCGCCGAGGACCTGAAGCTGCTCGATGGCGCCAGGGCGCGCGACATCCGCCGCTACGAGCAGAGGCTTGCGCGCGTTGTTGCTTTCTAGCAGTCGCGCCAGCTTTGCCGAGGTGGTCGTCTTACCCGACCCCTGAAGGCCGACCATCATGATGCCAGTCGGCTTCGGCTTCTTGGCGAACTCGACCGGTTCGCCTTCGGAAGCCATCATCGACTCGAGCTCGCTCTGGCAGATCTTCACGAACTGCTCCGCCGGGCCGACTTTGACCTTGCGTCCCTTCGACCTGGCCGCAGTCTCGACGACCTTACCTACGGCCGCTTCTTTCACCCGCGAGAGGAACGCCTTCGTGACGCCGAATTCCACGTCGGCCTCGAGCAACGAGAGGCGCACATCGCGGAGCGCTTGGTCGATGTTCTCTTCGGTGAGCTCTGTGACTCCGGCGAGGCGATTGCGGGCGTTGCGAAAGCCCTTTGTGAGCGTCTCAAACATGCGGGTTGCGTCGCGGCGGCTGCGGCTCGTGCGCGTAGCATGCGACGAAGCCGCTACGCAAGCCGGGTCTGCACCTTGACCTCCGGTTTCGGGCATTGGATGGTGCCCGCGCATGGCGGAGAAGCTGCCGAACAAGGGGGATCCGAACACGATCTACGTGATCGACATCAGCTCCTACGTATTTCGCGCCTACCATGCGCTTCCACCACTATCGAATAGCAAGGGCGAGCAGACCCATGCCGTCGCGGGCGTCTGTAGCATGTTGCTCAAGCTTCTGCGCGAGCGTGATCCGCAGCGCGTCGTGGTGGCGATGGACTCCAAGGAGCCCTCGTTTCGCAAGGATCTATACGAAGCGTACAAGGCCAACCGTCCCCCCGTGCCTCCCGATCTGCCACAGCAGATGATTCGCGTTCGACAGATCGCCGAGGCCTGGGGGATGTCGCCTATCGAGGCAGCCGGCCTGGAGGCGGACGACATCATCGCAACCCTCGTGGCGCAGGCGCGCAAAAAGGGGCTCCGAGTGGTGATCGTCAGCGCCGATAAAGACCTGCTCCAACTGGTGGGCCCTGACGTCGTCATGTACGACACGATGCGAGACAAAGTGTTCGGTCCCGAAGAGACGCGCGACAAGCTCGGGGTCGACCCGAGTCAGGTGCGCGATCTGCTCGCGCTGATGGGAGACAGCGCCGACAACGTTCCGGGGGTGCCCTCGGTCGGGAAGAAGACGGCAGCCAAGCTCCTACAAGACTACGGGAGCTTCGAAGGCATCTACGAGCACCTCGACAGCATCAAGCGCAAAGCGCTCAGGGGAAAGCTGAGCGCTCACCGCGAGGAGGCGTTGATTTCCCGCGAGCTCGTCACCCTGCACGACGACGTTTCGATCGACCCAGAGGTGCTGAATCGACCCTACGAGGGCGGCAATACTGCCGCGCTTCGAACGATCTTTAGCGAGCTCGAGCTCACACGCCTTCTGGCCCGGCTCGACCCGGCTCCGCTGGCCGAGGGGCACTACGAGACGATCATGACCGCCAAAGACCTTGCGAGAATTGCAAGTGTGATCCGCGACGCTGGCAACTTTGCTTTGTATTGCATGATGGACAGCGACGACCCGATTCGTGCGGACCTCGTCGGCGTTGCGGTGAGCTGGATGCCGGGAGTCAGCGCATACATCCCGCTTGGCCATCGCTACATCGGCGCGCCCGATCAGTTGAGCTGGGGCGAAGCAGGAGCGGTCCTGACGCCACTTCTCGAAAATTCACTCATCCAAAAGCTCACGCTGGCCAAGCGCGAAACGGTCGTCTGGGCGCGGCGCGGCGTGAAGCTTCGAGGCGTTCATTTCGACCCGTCGCTGGCGAGCTATCTTCTCGATCCAGGACGGCATGCCCATCGATTGGAAGACGTGGCACGACAGGAGCTGAACGCAGATCTAAGAGGAGAGGAATCCGTCCGAGGCAAAGGCAAGAAGGCGCTGAGTTGGGCTGCGGTCGAGGTGAGCGCCGTCGCCCAGTATGCCAACGAGCGCGCCGACTTCACGTTTAGACTGAGCGATCTCCTGACGCCGCGCATGCACGAGGGCGAATTCGAGAGGCTGTTCTACGACGTGGAGCTGCCACTGGCGGGAGTGCTGGCGACGATGGAGCTCAACGGCATCCGGGTCGATCCCGGGCCTCTGCAGGAGCTCTCCCGGGAGGCAGGCGCGGAGCTCGAGAGGCTCCACGCCCACTGCACCGAGCTTGCCGGCCATGACTTCAACGTGTCCTCGCCGCGGCAGCTCGAGACCATCCTGTTCGACGAGCTCGGGCTGCCGGTCATCAAGAAGACCAAGACTGCCCGCTCGACCGACCACGGGGTCTTGGAAGAGCTCGCGCTCATGCATCCGTTGCCACAGGCAATCCTCGATTACCGTGCACTTTCAAAGCTCAAAAGTACGTATTTAGATGCGTTACCACGAGAGGTGGATCCGAATACCGGGCGCATCCACACTCGCTACAACCAGCTCGTCACGGCCACCGGCCGGCTCTCTTCGAGCGACCCAAACCTCCAAAACATCCCAATTCGGACCGATATGGGCCGGCGGGTGCGCGACGCCTTCGTGCCAAAGGAAGGCTGGTCGATGCTCGCGGCAGACTACTCCCAAATCGAGCTCCGAGTGCTCGCCCACCTCAGCCGCGACCGGGCGCTGGTCGAAGCTTTTTCTCGTGGAGAAGATGTCCACGTGCAAACCGCCTGCGCGCTCTTCGGTGTCCGGCCCGAGGAAGTCACTAAGAATATGCGCAGCCAAGCCAAAACGGTGAACTTTGCGGTCATCTATGGCCAGACTCAGTTTGCCCTCGCGCGCAACCTCAAGATCGAGCAAAGCGAAGCCAAGCGCTACATCGATGCGTTCTTCGACCAGTACGCAGGAGTCAAATCATTCCTCGACGGAATCGTCGAGCAGGCCAGAGCGAACGGCTTCGTCACCACATTGCTCGGCCGCCGCCGCACCGTTGCCGACATTCGAAGCGCAAATCACAACCTCCGGGCTGCCGCCGAGCGCATTGCGCGCAACACGCCGATTCAAGGGACAGCAGCCGACATCATGAAGGTCGCCATGGTGCTCATCCAAACCGACATCGAAAAGCGGCGCCTTCAAAGCCGAATGGTGCTCACCGTGCACGACGAGCTCGTCTTCGAGTCCCCTCCGGAAGAGCAGGAAGCGCTCGAAAAGCTCGTCCTGAACCACATGGAAAACGCGATCCTTCTATCTGTTCCCCTGCCGGTCGAGGCCGGATGGGGCCCCAACTGGGGCGCGGCGCACTAGGGCAAGACTCCGAAGTACCGAAGCCCCTCCAGCACTCCGCGCGCATAGGGATACTCCGCAAAGTAAATCCGGTCGGCAATTGCCCGGGCGGCGGACTTGGCCCTCAGGTCGTCCTTGAGCGCTGCGTCGGCATTCCCAACGACGATGACCCTAAACCCGGCGAGCATCGCTGCGCGGTCGTTGCCCGAGTCGCCAGCGTATACGAGGTGCTGCTCATCGACACCAGTGCGGTCGTGCAGGTATCGAACGGCAAAATCCTTGGCAACGCCGGCGGGCAACACGTCGAGGAGCCCTCGCTCACTCACGGAATCATAGCTCGCGACCAGATTGACCTTCGCCTGGGCGGCATCGAGCCGCGACCGAACGGTTCCGACGAGCGCTTCCGGTCTGCCCTTCGTGTAATAACTGACCTTGAACTCCCCTTGCTTTTCCTGTTCTTGGAGGGTCAGCCCCTCGCTCGTCCCGATCGCGGCTCGGATGTCATCGCCACTGAGGCCCCCAAACGCCGCCTTCATGGCTTCACGATATTCCTCGTCCGGCGCGAAGCCTCCGTTTGCGCGTCGATAGACGCTCGTGCCCACATCGCACACGAACCAATCCGGTAGGGGAAGGCCGAGGTCCTCGATCCCCGCCCGCGCGAGGGACAGATGGCGCCCGGTCACGTAGGCGAGGATCAGAGTTTCGCTGGCTTCGAGCGCGCGGACCAGCTCGCAAACCTCGCGCAACCGTTGCGTGTCGCGCTCGAGCGGAATGAGGGTGCCGTCTAGATCTGACGCCAGGAGGTAACGTGTTATGCTCATGCCGACGTGAGCCTAGCGAGGACCGAGGCCGCCTGCATCCTGGAAGACGTCCGATGAGAGGCCATGCACCGTTTTCATAATCGACCTGTCATTTTCGGGGAGGTGCTCTTCGATCACTTTGCCGATGGTAGCCGGGTTTTGGGCGGCGCGCCGTTCAACGTCGCGTGGCATTTGCGGGGGTTCGGCGCCAATCCGTTGCTGATCAGCGCCGTCGGCGACGATGCAGAGGGTCGCGAGGTCCTCGAGCGCATGATCAGCTGGGACTTGACGACCGAGGGCGTGCAGACCGACCCCAGCCATCCGACGGGCAAGGTTGCTGCAACCGTCGTCGACGGCGAGAACCGGTTTGAAATCGCCCCGGCTCAGGCTTGGGATTTCATTCACAGCGATCCGGCCCTGCGCGCTGCATCGGAAGAGACGCCCGGGCTCCTCTACCATGGGACGCTCGCCCTGCGCGCCGACGAAAGCTGGAACACCCTGCGCTCCTTGTCGGACGAGACCGAGGCTCCGTCTTTCGTCGACCTCAACCTGCGCGAGCCCTGGTGGACGAAAGAAAAGGTCGACTGGTGCCTCTCGACCGCCGATTGGATCAAGCTCAACGAAACCGAGCTCGCCGAGCTAAGCGGCCGTCCCAGCGCTTCCTTCGAAGAGTGCCGAGACGCGGCGCGCGGCCTTGCGCGTGACCACTCGATCGAAGGCGTCATCGTGACCCGAGGCGCGCAAGGGGCGCTTTCGGTCGTCGGGAGCGAGCAGATCTTCGAGGCCGCCGCGCCACCGGTCGCGAGCCTCGTCGACACCGTGGGTGCGGGTGATGCCTTCAGCGCGGTCGTCTGTCTGGGACGGCTGCACGGGTGGGACCATCAGACGACGCTCGACCGCGCAGCGGCCTTTGCGGCGGACTTGTGCGCCATCCGCGGAGCCACGAGCACCGATTTCGGTTTGTACGAAAGGCACCTCGTGCAATGGTCGAAAGACACGGGCCCGAGCTCGAGCAGCGCGCCGATGTCGGAAGGGCTCTATGTGCTCTCGCTCTCTATCCACGGCTTGGTGCGGGCGACGGACATCGAGCTTGGACGGGACGCCGACACTGGCGGGCAGGTCTCCTACGTGATCGACCAGGCGCGGGCGCTTGCTCATCACACCGACGTTGAGCGCGTCGATGTCGTGACTCGTTTGGTTCAGGACCGAAGGGTCGACGAGAGCTATTCACGCCCATTCGAGCCGATCTGCCGAGGCGCGCAAATTGTCCGCATTCCCTTTGGGCCGCGTCGCTATCTTCGCAAATAGACGCTTTGGCCCTATCTCGACAGTCTGCTCGACCAAGTCACGCGTTACATTCGCATGCAAGAGCGCACGCCGGACGTGATCCACGGTCACTATGCGGACGCCGGCTACCTCGGCGCGTAGTTGGCAAAGCTGCTCGGCGTGCCGTTCGTCTTCACGGGTCATTCACTTGGGCGGGTAAAGAAGGCCCGGCTGGCTTCGAAGGGCGAGGCCAACGAGCAGACCTACCGTTTTACGCAACGCATCGAAGCCGAAGAACGCGCGCTCGAGACGGCCGCACTAGTAATCGCCAGCACGCGTCAAGAGGTGCGGGAGCAGTACGAGCTGTATGACCACTACCAGCCGGAGCGTATGCAGGTCATTCCGCCCGGCGTCGATCTCTCGCGCTTCTCTCCGCCCTCTGCTTCCTGGCCGCGCCCGGCCATCGCAGCCGAGCTCGACCGCTTCTTGACCGATCCCCATAAACCGATGGTCCTCGCCTTGGCCAGAGCGGATGAGCGAAAGAACTTCGAAGGCCTGCTGCGCGCCTTTGGCGAAACCGAGGGACTCCGCGAGATCGCCAACCTGATCATCGTTGCAGGCAACCGCGACGACATTGCTGAGATGAGCGCCGGACCGCGCCGAGTCCTCACGCAGATTCTGTCGTTGATCGACCGGTACGACCTATACGGCTCGGTGGCCTACCCGAAGCACCATGACCCCAGCGACGTGCCCGAGCTCTACAGGCTGGCCGCACAGACAAAGGGCGTGTTCGTCAATCCCGCGTTGACGGAGCCGTTCGGGCTGACCTTGCTCGAAGCAGCCGCAACCGGGTTGCCTCTGGTGGCCACCAACGACGGCGGACCCCAAGACATCGTGGGCACCTGTCAAAACGGCCTTCTCGTCGATGCGCTGGACTCGAAGGCCATTGGGGAAGCGATTTGCGATGCCTTGAGCGACCCGGCGCGTTGGATCCACTGGTCGCAAGAAGGCCTCGCGGCAGCGCACGAAAACTATTCGTGGGACAGCCATGCGGCTCGCTACGTGCACGAGGTCAGCCAGGTCGTGGAGGGAACGCGTCATGTGCCGGTGCATCGGCCTCGCAGCAAGCTGGCCGGCATTGACCGATTGCTCGTCACCGACGTCGACGACACGCTTACGGGCGACGATGAGGCCCTGGCCACGCTTCTCGAGCGGCTGGAAACGACGGATGCCAAAGTCGGGTTTGGCATCGCTACGGGTCGCACCTTGAACGAAGCCCTCGCGCTCATGGAGGAGCTCGATGTGAGAGTGCCCGACGTTCTCATCACCGCCGCCGGAACGGAGCTGCACTACGGCACGAGACTCCTGCCGGACCGCTCCTGGGAGCGCCAAATCCGCTACCGCTGGGACCGAGACGGTGTCGACAGCGTGGTGAGCGCCATTCCCGGTCTGCAGCGGATCGCTGCATCGACGACCAGGTACCGCCTCCGCTACCGGCTGGATGCCGTTCGGGCACCGAATCTACGAGAGATCCGCCGCCACGTGCGCCAGCACGGTCTCCGGGTGACGACCATTCTCGACCACGAAGTGTTTCTCGATGTCGTCCCCGTTCGCGCATCATCCGGGCTTGCGATTCGGTTTTTCTGCTTCAAATGGAATCTCGAGCCGCAGCGGCTGCTCGTCGCGGGAGATTCAGGCAACGACTGGGATATGCTTTCCGGAGACACATTGGGCGTGGTCGTGAGCAACCACACTCCGGAGCTCGAACGGCTTCGCGGACGCCCGCGTGTGCATTTTTCACAAAGTCCACACGCCCGCGGGATCCTCGAGGGGATCGACTGGTATGATTTCTTGGGGGATATCCGAATTCCTCCGGAGGAACAGGAATGATCCACAGGCTCGAAGAGCTGCTCCACACCCACCGCGAGCCCATCTATCTCCTGTTCAGGCGCCTGAAGGCGATGGATCGCCAGTTCCTGCTCTGGTCCGATCTGGTGCACAACTACGAGCAGTTCTGTCAATCGGAGGTCGGCGCGCCGCTTCTGCAAACCGAGATGTCGTCGATCATGCGGCACGCACAAGAGGCCGTGGTCGACGAGCCGTTCATCAGCTTGGCGGTTCGGCAGCGTGTCGGGCGTTGGCAGTATGTGCAGGTGCACACCGAGGAGATGCATTGCCGCGAGCTCAGCGTGGCGGAGTTCTTGGACATCAAGGAGCGCCTTGCGGCCGGGATACCCCCGGGTGACCGCTACGTGCTCGAAGTCGACCTGAGCCCGTTCGAGCGCGGCTTCCCGAAGCTCAAGGATGCCCGCAACATCGGACGTGGCGTCGAGTTCCTGAACCGGCACTTGTAAGGACGGATGTTCATGGACGGCGGGCGCGGCCAAACGCTCCTGTTCCAGTTCCTGCAGGTGCATCAGGTTGGCGGGCAACAGCTCATGTTGAATGGAACGCTGCGGGACGTCGACGAGCTCCGTGATGCCTTGGACAAAGCGACGAGCCTGCTCGAAGGGCATTCTGAGGAAAGCGATGAGCTGAGCCGCGAGCTTCGCCGGCTCGGGTTCGAGCCCGGCTGGGGACGCACACCGGAGCGCATCCGCGAGACAATGGACCTCTTGCTCGACATCCTGGAAGCTCCGTCGCCTGGCAATCTCGAGCGCCTTTTGGCGCGCATGCCGATGATTTTCTCGATCGCGATCATTTCGCCGCACGGCTATTTTGGGCAGTCCAACGTTCTCGGCATGCCCGACACGGGCGGGCAGGTCGTGTATATCCTCGACCAGGTGCGCGCCTTGGAGCGCGAGATGCGCGCGTCGATCCACGAACAGGGGCTGGACGTCGAGCCGCAGATCGTCGTCCTCAGCAGACTGATT
>Ga0114931_10001926_pt1 | contig 26471 bp, 26 predicted proteins | sample 2SBtaG_FD_89579 | JGI IMG/M metagenome (GOLD analysis project Ga0114931, IMG submission 89579) | Deep subsurface microbial communities from Kolumbo volcano to uncover new lineages of life (NeLLi) - 2SBTROV14_V59a metaG | ecosystem: Environmental > Aquatic > Marine > Volcanic | place: Kolumbo... | reverse complement strand
TTTCTTGTAGCGTTGACGTTTGTAATCCCATTCCTGGTACAGGAAGGCGCCTTCTTCGTGGTAGGTGCCGGACCACACATCCTTGCTGTCGCGACTGTCGTCGTTTTTTTTGTATTTGTAACCGCCATCGCCGGCAGCTACCAGGTAATCTTCCGGAATCATGGACAGGTCCTGGATAATGGAATCCATGATGGAGTGGATGTCATTCGGTATATCCATGGGTTCGCCGTCCAGCTCCAGGCGAAAGGTAAAGCCGTCCGGCAGATCCGGGTTGATGACTTTTTCCGCCGACCACTGGCGTTTTTCTTCCTCGCTGAACTCGGCGGCTTTCTTACCGGTTTTCTCTTCCTGCATATGGGCCAGTGCCTTGCGGAACAGTTCCTTGTCGCGGGCGATGCGCTGGTTACGGATTTCGGTAACGCGTTCCGGTTTTAACTGGCCAATGTACACCGCCGGTTTTGGTGCGGGATGTTGCAGGCATTGGTCCAGTAATTCCAGGGTGGTAGCCACACTGCTGTCGCTGCTGAGCAGTTTATCTTTTGATGGTATGTCCAGTTCATTTAACGGGCGGGTTTCCGCCAGCTCACTCAGGCGCTGCATCTCCCGGTGGATGCCCGGCAGTTCCTGCTGGATGCGCGCATCCAGGCGAATGGCTTCCAGTACATGAAACCAGCGCAGCGCTTTTTGCTGATCCTCGTAGCGGGCCAGTTGTTCGTCCAGGTCATCCTGCCAGGTGCCGAACCAGGTCTGGGCCCAGAAGTGCACCGCCATGCATTTATACAAGGCATAGTTGTCGGCTTTCTCCAGGAAGCGATTGACCATGGACGGGAGAAAAAGTGTCTCGGTATCGGTGTGGGCTTCGTCGCTAATGTCCAGTTGCAGCTTGCGACCGTTGAGACCGGTAATGAATACCTCCAGTATGCCGCACACATCTTCGTAGGCAATGCCGGTGAGTTTGTCCCGGGCAAACTGGGCGATGCTTTCCAGTTCGTTGAGTTTTTCCACCGCGTGGTGCAGGCCTTTGCTGTCGAATGCATCGATGGCCTGGTTGAGCCACATCTGCAGGGTTTCGAAATCCATCTGTTCATTGGCCTGGGGCAGGCGTTGAGCAAACTGGTAGGCGAGACCGGTAGAGGTGGAAGCGGCGTGGGCGATCAGCCCCAGCAGGGTGTCCTGCACGCTGATGTCGAAGCGAGTGAGGTATTCAATGCTGGCAGGGTCCGCTTCGACGAATAGATCATCCAGCTGTTCTTCGATTTCGGCGTATGTAAACGGGGGTAAGCTCATGGCCTAAAATAGCGATGCACTGAGTTCATTGATAGCCGCCAGCATCTCGGCATCGTCGGTGAGTGCCTGGGCTACTGAACTGTGACATGCGGTCACCGGTGAAATGCCGGCCTGCATCAGCTTGGCGGCGTGCACCAGCAAACGGGTGCTGGCGCCTTCTTCCAGGCCACTGCCCTTGAGGTTGCGGGTCATGTGGGCAAATTTAACCAGGCGTTCCGCTTTGTCTTTGTCGGTGCCGGTTTCCTTGATGATGATTTCGGTTTCCAGCTCGCTACCGGGGTAATCGAATTCCAGCGCTACGAAGCGTTGCCGGGTACTTTGTTTCAGGTCTTTCAGGACACTCTGGTAACCGGGGTTGTAGGACATGGCCAGACAGAAGTCCTCGGTGGCTTCCAGCAACACGCCGAGTTTCTCGATGGGTAACACGCGTCGGTCATCCGCCAGCGGGTGAATGACGACCGTGGTGTCCTTGCGCGCTTCCACCACTTCGTCGAGATAACAGATAGCGCCATGACGTACCGCCCGTGCCAGTGGACCATCGATCCACTGGGTTTCACCGCCACTCACCAGGAAGCGGCCCACCAGGTCGGAGGCGGTGAGGTCGTCGTGACAGGAAACGGTGATCAACGGTTTTTGCAGTTTCCACGCCATGTGTTCCATGAAGCGGGTCTTGCCGCAACCGGTGGGGCCTTTCAGCAGGATCGGTAACTGCTGCGCATAGGCGGCTTCGAAAACTTCGATTTCTTCCTTTACCGGCTGGTAATAGGGTTCGTCCTGGATGATGTTTTCTTCCGGTTTTAATACATGGGCTGTGGTCATGGGCTTACCTGGTTTGGACTTAAGCCGATTGTAGAGAACCGACGAGCGTGTGAAAACCTTTGATTGACAAGGAATTATTGGAATCGAATGGTTATTCCGCCGCAGCCGCCTCCCAGGCATGCATGGCGTGCTTGCGAATTTCCCCCCAGTGATAGCCGGCCAGCTCGCCACTCTGGCGAATCACCCGGTGGCAGGGAATCACGAAGCCGATGGGATTGGCGCCGATGGCCGTGCCCACGGCGCGGGCCGCTCGGGGGTGACCGAGGGCATTGGCCAGATCGGTGTAGCTGGTGATGTGACCGGGCGGAATGCGCAGCAGGGCTTTCCACACGCTCACCTGGAAATTGGTGCCGGTTACCAGTAATGATAACGGACGATCCGGTGTGTGGTTGCGACTGAAGATGGTATCGATAGCGATTGCTGTGTGTTGATCCGATTCAATCAGTTCCGCCCTGGGCCATTTATGCGCCAGTTCCCGGATCTGCGGTTCGTAGTTTCGATCATCCACAAATCCCAGCTTGCAGATGCCGCGTTGGGTGATGGCAATGAAAGTTCGGCCAAAGGGAGTGTCATGTAGTGCGTATTCGATGCGCAAGCCGGCGCCGCCAGTCTTGTATTCTCCGGGCGTTAAGCTTCCAGGTGTACGAAGTGATCATATAAACGTGAACCGCTGCTAAGTCCCACCGAATCGGACACATACAGCAGGGGTCGCTGCTGTTGCAGCAGCTGTTTGGCCCGTTCTACCGTGAGCACCTGCAAATAACGTTTGGGGGTGAGCCCGGTCCAGCGACTGAACAGGCGCTGGAAATGGTAAGGGCTCAGGTGCACATGTTCGGCAATCTGTTCCAGTGACGGCTGTTGCCGTACATGCCGGGTAACATAAGCGATGGCATCAGCGATGCGGTCATAATCGGACATGGTGCTTGCTACTAGCCGCTGTGGTAATTCAGGCTGTTATCCTATGCCGTTGCAGGCTTAAGCGCGACCCGGTTCTTGCTGTGTTCGCCGGATTATTGAAACGCGGCTGCGTCTACGGTGATGTTTCCATGCATGTATTTCACCGCCTGGCCGGCGATTTCAACACGTTCACCCAGCATGCGGCATTGCACTTCACCGCCGCGGGCTGAAATCTGTTTGGCGATTAAATCGGTTTTACCCAGCACCGAAGACCAGTAGGGAATTAACTGGGTGAAGGCTGAGCCGGTAACCGGGTCTTCATCGATGCCGTATTTGGGAGCAAAGAATCGCGTGACAAAATCATAGTCAGCGCTCCTGGCGGTAATGGCAACGCCGCGATGCTCCAGTTCTTCCAGCAGGGCCCAGTCGGGGATGGCATCTTCAATGTCGCATTCGTTTTCAAATACCACGATATAGTCCATGGCCTGGAGGCAGGCGATGGGTTTGGCGTCGAATGCCTGTAACAGTGCTTCGGGTGTTTTGCAGGCCCGGGGAGGCAGGGCCGGAAAATCCATACTCAGCCAGTCATCTGCCATGCGTGTCACCATGAGTGGGCCAGAACGTGACTGGAACAGGATTCGGTCTTCAGCATACCTCAGTATCTGGAACAGCACATAGGCACTGGCGAGGGTGGCATGGCCGCATAGGTCCACTTCACACATGGGTGTGAACCAGCGTATGTCATAGTCATCTTCGGTGGCAACGAAAAAGGCAGTTTCGGACTGGTTGTTTTCCATGGCGATGGATTGCATCAACGCATCCGGCAGCCAGGCATCCAGTGGACAGATAGCCGCCGGATTGCCGGCAAACACCTGGCTGGCGAAGGTATCAATTTGGTAAAGTGTCAGTTCCATGTGGTGTGTCTCGATGTTCCCGGTAGAGAATGGTGATTATGCCATGCTCACGGGGGCTAGCGTAACCATGCCTCCCGTATGTGGCAGGGTAAATAAAGTATGCAAAAACCCTACATAATGTTAGAATGCGACGCCTTTCTGAACAACTCCTTCTGGCAGCGGCTCGGATTCTTTATCGACAGGGGCAAACAGAATATCCCGGTTTTCCCTCCTGGCGTTCTACACTTCTTCTTTATTTCAGGTATTACACATGACTACCGACACGGTAACCTCGTTCAGTCAGCTGGCGCTGGATGAATCTATTCTTAAAGTACTGGACCAGGTGGGTTACGAAACCCCATCACCCATCCAGGCGCAAACCATTCCCTTACTACTCGAGGGCAGAGACCTGGTTGGTCAGGCCCAGACCGGTACTGGTAAAACCGCGGCATTTGCATTGCCGGTGTTATCCCGACTCAATCTAAACCAGAAAGAACCCCAGGTGCTGGTACTGGCGCCCACGCGCGAACTGGCTATCCAGGTAGCGGAAGCATTCCAGAAATACGCCAGTAACCTGAAAGGTTTTCACGTATTACCTATCTATGGTGGCCAGGATTACCGCGGCCAGATCCGCGCCCTGGAACGTGGCGTGCATGTGGTTGTCGGTACCCCGGGACGAGTCATGGACCATATGCGACGCGGCACCCTGAAGCTGGATAAACTCTCCGCCATGATCCTCGACGAAGCTGATGAGATGTTACGCATGGGCTTTATCGACGATGTGGAATGGATCCTGGAACAGACACCGGCTGAACGGCAGGTGATCCTGTTCTCCGCTACCATGCCGCAGCAGATTCGTCGCATTGCCGAACATCATCTGAAAAATCCGGCCCAGATAACCATCGAAGTGAAAACCACTACGGCGGACACCATACGGCAACGTTTCTGGCCAGTGAGCGGTTTGCATAAACTGGATGCCCTGACGCGCATCCTGGAAGCCGAACCGTTCGACGCCATGATTATTTTCGTGCGCACCAAAACCACCACCCTGGAGCTGGCCGAGAAACTCGAGGCGCGCGGTTATGCCGCCACGGCCCTGAACGGTGACATTCCCCAGAACCTGCGTGAGCGCACCATCGATGCGCTGAAAAAAGGCAAGCTGGATATCCTGGTGGCGACCGATGTCGCTGCCCGCGGCCTGGACGTGGAACGTATCAGTCATGTGGTGAACTATGACATTCCCCACGATACCGAAGCTTATGTGCATCGTATCGGCCGTACCGGTCGTGCTGGTCGTAAGGGCGATGCCATCCTGTTCGTCGCGCCACGTGAAAAGCGCATGTTGCAGGCGATTGAAAGAGCCACGCGACAGAAAATCGAAATGATGGAGCTGCCGTCTACCGAACTGATCAATGATCAGCGCATCACCCGTTTCAAACAGCGCATTACCGATACCCTGGCGAACGAGGACCTGGAGTTCTTCACTCGTGTCATCGAACAGTATCAGCAGGAACATAATGTACCGGTACAGGAAATTGCCGCGGCCCTGGCGATGATGTTACAGGGGGATACACCTTTCCTGTTACAGAACAAACCGCAACCGAAGCACGCAAAAGACTGGGCAGAAGACACAGGCCCGCGTAGTCGGGATAAAAAATCACGCAAGCCCAGGGAGCGTGAACGGGCGCCACGAAGTGAACATCGTTCCGAAGAAGGAATGGTGCGTTATCGCATCGAAGTGGGGCATAACCACAAGGTCAAACCCGGTAACATCGTCGGTGCAATTGCCAACGAAGCCGACCTGGACAGTAAAAATATTGGACGCATTGATATTTATGACGATTACAGCCTGGTGGATCTGCCGGATGGCATGCCCAAGTCGGTGTTCACGGATTTGCAGAAAGCCTGGGTCTCAGGTCAGCAGTTAAAGATTACCCGCGTCGGTGGTGACAGTCGCCCCCAGGGTAAGTACGACGGCAAGGCCGAGGGTAAACCTGAAGGCAGGCTCGAGGGAAAGCCCAAAATTCGTGCAGCGGCTGGCGCCAAAAAGAAGCCAAAAGCCAAACGCAAACCCAATAGCGAAACAGGCGAACGTAAGCGTAGCAAAACCAAAGTACGCAAGAAAAAGGCGGGGTGAGGCCGTTTGCAGGCTGCAGCACAATCCAGTCCCGTCGCGGCCGGCTCATGGCCGCGCAGCGGGATTTGTTGCATATTCAATGACTTCAGTGCCGCCTGGATTGAGCGATTAGCGAAATGGGTTTCGATCAGGCCAGGGCCAGTGAATTATTCAGGCCAATTCTTAAGGAAACGCTGATTAATTCAGAGTTTCCGCAACACAAGGCTGTGCTGCCATATTCAATGACTGTTAAGCCATTGAATATGAAGAAAAAGGTAAAATCGCATTTTACCTTTTTCGTGCTCTGATCATTGTTCGTCTCATCCATGAGGCTCACCCCTTCGGGGCTGACGTGATCATTCGCTCCAGGCGAATGATTCACGGATGAAATAATCAGAGCTTCCTTAAGAAACATAACGGGGTAACCAGCCCTGTATATTTACCCGGTTCAGATGAACAACATAGTCATTCCAGAAAGCCACGTTTTCCTGGCTGCATAAAGCCATTGTCCTGAAGCACGCTTCCAGCGCTTAAGAAAGTCCCGAATTTTTATCCTGCTTATGTCCCTTAATCGCGAGCGCGTGCAATACATGCCTGTGCACATTGAACCATTCTGCTGTCATGTTGTTGAGTGCGCTACATATGCTGCCAGGTGAATGGTTTGTTTTTGTCATATGCAAATCACATCTAATGTGAAATTTCTATGCATTTCTTATTCACATTTCCGGAGATTAGGATATATTGTGGTGTGCATGAAAATATTTGTGCGGTAACCGGGAGGTCGACCGAAATGGCACAGAAGAAATCAGCAACTCGAAACAGGTCCTCAGCGAAGACTGCTAATCGGGGTAACGTCAGCTCAAAGGCTTCATCTTTTGTCGATGAACTTGAAAAAGCACGTGAAGTTGTCGTACGTGAAATTCGTGAGGGGTTTGACACTATCAGTACCAGGACGACAAAAGCAGCCCATACAGCTGCTGAAGCCACGGTATCGGTGAAAGACGCTATCGCAGAATCTCATCCAAAAGAGCTACTACTCAAGCTGGTGGATGAGGTGGAGGAAATCGCCGAAGGGATAATCGATGGTATAAGTACACGGTTCAGCCATCTTCGCGATGCAGCGACCAAAACAGTAACTACGAGGAAAACAACAGTGAAAAAAGCCACGTCGAAGAAAAAGGTCGTAGCCAGGAAGAAGGCAGCTCCCAAAAAGACTACTGTGAAAAAGGTGGCCCCTAAAAAGGCAGCACCCAGGAAAAAAGCGGTAACCAAAAAGAAAGCTGCACTCAAGAAGAAAGTAGCACCTAAGAAGAAAGTAGCACCTAAGAAGAAAGTAGCACCTAAGAAAAAGGTAGCAACCAAGAAAAAGGTCGCTCCCAAGAAGAAGGCAGTTCCCAAAAAGGCTATGCCCAAGAAAAAGGTTGTCACCAGGAAGAAAGTCGTTAAGAAGAAATAAGCCTCTTCTCTGACACTTCGCCGGGCAGGCGTCACTATATGGTCCGGGGGCCTTATAAACCAGGGCTCTCGGCCTGTAGCATAGTTTTCACTGTCATTCCCTCCTGCGCCGCCCATATCCCTGGCAATTCCTGTCATCTCCCGGTTTTATCGGGGCGATAAATCCAGCCTTTCCTGCTGAGCCACTTCTCTATCTCTACTGCCAATAGCACCACCAACGGCAGGCTAAAACACACGGCCAGTTCCGTCATGTCCAAAGGACTGATATGGAAAATGCGATTAAAAAACGGCATGTAGATAATCAACAGTTGCAGTGCCACAGTAAACACAATGGTTGCCAGCAGGGGCAGGTTGCTGCGAATGCCGATGCGGAACAGGGAATCCCGCTCGGAACGGATTACCAGCGCATGCACCAGCTGGGAGAAAGTCAGCACGGTAAACACAACGGTCTGCCAGTTATGTGAACCGTTTGCATAAGCCCAGGCCTGGGCCCCCAGTGATAATCCACCGATTAACAGTCCGGCCCAGATGATATGCTGCCACATACCATGGGCGAAGATGCTTTCACCCGGTGGTCGAGGTGGGCGCTGCATAATGCCGCGTTCCTGGGGTTCTGCCGAAAGCGCCAGGCCCGGTAAGCCGTCCGTTATCAGGTTGATCCATAGAATCTGGATCGGTATCAACGGCAGTGGCAGGCCCAGGAAAGGGGCCAGGAACAGGGTCCAGATTTCACCGGCGTTACTGGTCATGGTGTATTTGATAAATTTTCGAATGTTATCGAAGATACGCCGGCCTTCCCGAACCGCCCGCACAATGGTGGCAAAGTTATCATCCGTCAGTACCATGTCACTGGCTTCACGTGCCACATCGGTACCTTTTTGTCCCATGGCGACACCGATGTTGGCTTGCTTGAGTGCCGGGGCATCATTCACGCCATCACCGGTCATGGCGACATATTCGCCCTGTTGTTGCAGCGCTTTGACGATGTTGATTTTTTGTTGCGGTGTTACCCGGGCATATACCTGGATATCCCTGACCTGCTTGAGAAAGTTTTCCTCGGACAGTTGTTCCAGGTCTTCGCCGGTTAGCACCCTGTCGTGGGTGCTTATGCCTAACTGCTGCGCGATGGCCAGGGCGGTGCCGGGATGATCACCGGTTATCATTACCGGGGTTATGCCGGCAGTACGGCAATCCTGGATGGCCTGCTGCACATCCGGCCTGGGCGGATCAATCAAGCCAACCAGTCCCAGTAAGGTCAGTTCTGATTCGATGGCAGCGGGGGACAGGTCAGCCGGTAAGCGGGAATAGTCACGCATGGCGATCGCCAGCACACGATAACCCTGATGTGCCAGTTCGGTGGAATGTTGCAGCAGTGCATCCCTGTCGAGTTCGGTTATGCCATGACTGCTGAGCTGGTTTCTACACAGCGGCAAGATGGCTTCCGGGGCGCCCTTGCAAAAAGCCACAACCCTGTCGTCAACCTGGTTGAGGCTGGTCATGATACGGCGGTCGGCATGAAACGGCAGTTCCGCCAGTCGTGGTAGCCTTTGTTCCAGTTCGGTTTTATCGAAGCCGGCTTCCAGGGCGCCAAGGTACAGGGCGATTTCAGTCGGGTCGCCACTGGCATGATGCTGGCCGTCCTGTACGACATTGGTACACAAGGCCATTGCCCTGCCAAGCCAGTGCCACAGTTCATGTTCATCGTTGCAATCACTCAGGCTGTCAATGTCCTGGTCATCGGCATGAATAATCGCAAGACGCATTTCATTGAGTGTCAGGGTGCCGGTTTTATCGGAACAGATATAGGTGACTGATCCCAAGGTTTCGACCGCGGAGAGTCGTCGCATCAGGGCATTGCGTCGTCCCATTTTCTGTGCCCCCATGGCAAGGGATATGGCTACCACTGCCGGTAGTGCTTCCGGAATGGAGGCAACCGCGAGACTCACGGCTGTGAGCAACATCAGCAATGTATCTTCGCCACGCAGCAGGCCAGCAATAAAAACAATCGTAGCGATAACGAGAATAGCAAGCGCCAGGCGCCGACCGAAACGCGCCAGGCGAATCTGTAGCGGCGTTAGCAGGGTTTGTGATTCATGCAGTAAACTGGCAATACGTCCCAGTTCGGTGTGGCCACCGGTAGTGATGCTAATGCCAATGGCGTGACCGCGTGTGACATTGGTGCCCTTGAAGACCATATTGTTACGGTCGCCGAGGGGAATGTCGGTTTTCTCGATAATCCCGGTGTGTTTGGCGACTGGCAGGGATTCACCGGTTAGTGCTGCCTCATCCACTTCAAAATCAACGGCTTCGAACAGGCGCATGTCACAGGGGACGATGTTACCGGCTTCCAGGAAGACAATGTCCCCTGGCACCAGCTGGTCAACGGTAATCGCCTGCCTATGTCCGCCTCGGCGAACATTCGCTTCGGGAGAGGTCATCTTGCGTAATGCATCCAGGGCGCGTTCAGCACGGTATTCCTGTACCGAACCAATGACAGCGTTCAGGATGACAATAATCATGATGACGATAGTGTCATAAACCTCACCCATAATCCCTGCAAGCACGGCGGCCACCAGCAACACAATAATCATGATATCGGCAAACTGGTGCAGGAGTTTTTTCAGGAAAGAAGTTTGTGTGGCTGCTTCGATGGCATTGGGACCAAATTGACTTAAGCGTTCGGCAGCCTGCCTGGGTTCCAGACCATGCCCGGTATGTACCTCCAGCCTGGAGGCAATGTCCGGGATGTCGAGCGTATGAGGAGCGTCAACGGGTTTCATGTTATGCCTGGTAGCCGGGTAGAGTCAGACCTGATTGTGATATGGGCATTGGATTGCTGCGAAGTATAACAGTATCAATAGTCACAGGCAGGGTGTGCCAGGTGCTGAAAGTGGCTACTAAGGAAGCTCTGATTCATTCATCCGTGAATGATCAGAGCACGAAAAAGGTAAAATTCGATTTTACCTTTTTCTTCATATTCAATGGCTTAACAGCCATTGAATATGGCAGCACAGTCTTGTGCTGCGGAAACTCTGAATTAATCAGAGTTTCCCTAAAAACAATGACAAGTTTTGCTTTTGCCAAATAACATGGGTAAACCCTTTTCAGGATTGACTACTCGGCTAAATGTCGCTGGCATGAATATTGAATCACCTACAACCTTATGATGAAACAAACTTTATTAATCGGTATTTTATTGCTCTTGTCTGGCATGTCCCTGGCTCAGGGACTGGCTGCAGGTCCCATGGCGGGTGCCAATACCCAGCGTGAAGTTAAAATCTGGTATCAGTTCAAAGATAGTACACCGGTCAGGCTTGAATACTGGTTAGATACGCAGCCGCATAAAACCATGCGCACGAAAGCATTTGCACCAAACCGGGACACGGATTATAGCCATACCCAGGTGATAAGCGATTTACAACCGGGTGGCCATTATTCCTATCGCTTGCTAAGTGAAGATGGCAAGTGGCACAGCGACACCTTTCAGTTCTTTACCCAACGCCTGTGGCAATGGCGCGAAGATCCACCGGCTTTCAATTTAATGATGGGCTCGTGTAATTATATTGACGAACCTGCCTATGATCGTCCGGGAAAACCCTTCGGTTCGGACTATGATATTTTCCAGTCGATGGCGAAGCAGAAACCGGATTACATGCTGTGGCTGGGGGATAATGTTTATACCCGTGAAGTGGATTTCACCAGCGCCAGTGGCATTTTTTACCGTTATCGCCATGATCGGCAGTTTGCACCGTTGCAGCCTTTGTTACAGACCGGGCATCACCTGGCGATCTGGGATGATCATGATTACGGCCCGAATGACTCCAATCAAAGTTATATTTTTAAAGGCGAGTCATTAAAAGCTTTCCGGCAATACTGGCCCAATCCTTCATTTGGCTTACCCGGGGCGCCCGGCATATTTACTCTCGCCAGCCTGAACGATGTGGATGTGTTCATGCTGGATGATCGCTACTATCGTGATGCGGATAATAGCCCGGATGCACCGGACAAAGCCATGTACGGTAAAGCCCAGTTGCGCTGGTTGAAGAATGCCTTAATGGCATCCTCGGCGAATTTTAAACTGATCGTCGGTGGTAGCCAGATGCTGAATGATTATTCCAGCTATGAAGGCTGGAACCACTTTACCTATGAACGCAGCGCATTTCTGGCATGGCTGGAGCAGGCAGGTATCAACGGGGTGGTGTTCGTTAGTGGCGATCGTCATCATACCGAACTACTGAAAATTGACAGGCCATGGACTTATCCCCTGTACGAACTGACCTGTTCGTCCATGACTGCAGGGATCTTTACCAGTCAAAAACTGTTACAAAACCCGGTACTGGTGAAAGATACCCTGGTAGGAAAACATAATTTCTGCAACATGCATTTTTCCGGTAAGCAGCATGACCGAAGCCTTGAAATCAGTGTGTATGATCATCAGGGTAAATTACAGTGGCAGAAAACCTTGTCCCAGAAACAGTTGCAGACGCCCCGGCAGAAATAAGCCTGGTGTCATACGTTTAGCTCACCGATGAAAATCACCGACGCAGGGGTATCGGACTGAGATAAGCAGGGTTCGAGAATACGGTTAATTTTTAATCCACACCGGGTGAAGAGGGCTTGCCAGCTTTCCATGGTGCGGAAATACCAGGGAGCCGGATCGAGAAAGTCTGAGTTAAACCTGAATCCGTGACTTCACTACGGCACAGAGCACAAGCTCTTGATTCCACAGCGGTTTAAAAAATACCCGCTTAACCTAAGGGTGAAGCTAAGATTTTTTAAAATCCATTGTGAAACCAATATTTTGCACTCTGTTATCCGCATTGAAGTCACGGATTCAGGTTAAAGCCAGTCCATGAGTCATCGCGCCAGCCATCCTGGTAGGGTAAGTTACCACAGCTGCTCACAGGATGCAGGGTTTGAACGATCAATCGACCCGCCGGGTTCAAGACTGTTGGCGCCTGTTGAAACAGATATTGTACCGATTCATGACCTGGCAGGGAGAAATTACAGATCATGACATCAAAGGTTTCCTGCAAGGTATGGGGGGATAGTTCTTCATAAGCCAGTACCCTGAATTCTCCACTACCGGCCTGGTTTGCGTGGCTGATTAATTCAGGAATGGCATCAATCCCCATGACGTGAATGCCGCGTTTTCCCAGTTCCCGCACCAGCCAGCCTTCACCGCAACCGACATCAAGCACGCTGGCGGGACTCTGTTGCATGACCGCATCGATGATGGCCTGGTTGGTCACCAGTAATCGACTTTCAATTTCACCTTCCCGTACCGCGGTTACCCAGGGCTGGGCATTGGTTTTCCAGGAAAGCAGTATTTGCTGGTCGGAGTGCTTCATGGTCGTAGCTGTATTGTTGTTATTGTTGATCCGGATTTGTTCGTGCATCGAGCTTGAAGATACGGGAACGTGCGAATATATTTGTTCCTGCAAAGCAAGTCTGGTGTCACTCTGAGGAAGAGGGCCGGACTCGCCGAACCCCTTGACTGGCATTAATTATGGATTCCGATACCAATGCCAAATTGAAAGTTACTTTCGGACCTGGGTTTCCAGAGTTCAACCCGGGAAGCCTGCACCACCGGGTAATGATAAATGGCTTCGCCGATTTTACCCGTCTGTGGTTTTGCCAGCACCCCAACCGCGGTAATGAATTTGCCTGGCCGATAGTCCTTGGGCTCGAGGTAACCACTTTTTTCAACGATAAAACGTCCCTGGGTGGGTTTGTCCTTGATGGGTCGGAAGTCGCTGTCCAGTGGATAGGCCAGGACTTCTATGCGGGTTTTATCTGTGAGGTTCCTGATATCGATGATGGAGCCTCCCCAGATGACCTGCTGTCCCTGTTTACCAAGTGAATTAGCCGGTTGTATGCTCAGGTCGACGCCCTGGGTCTTGAACTCTGGGACGCCTGCGCAGGCCGCCATCGCCAGGGTAATGGCGGTAATGAAACCCCAGTGGATAAATCGCATCATTGTGTCTGCTTGTTCTTCTGTACTGGTGGATGCCAGTAGCGTGTATGGTAGGGGTAGTAATAGGGGTAAGGGTACCAGGGATAGACCCAGAAAGGATCGATGATACGATCGGTTTCCTTGGCACGCACTGGCCACAGGGTATAGGCAGATACCTGGACCACGGGATAATGATAAGTGTACTGGCCGATGTCAGCATCAATCGGGTCCTTGATCACACCGACAACGGTAACTTCCCGGCCCTTGGTGTAAACCAGCGGATCGACGAAACCATTGATAACGGCGATAAAGCGACCGGGGCTGGTGCTGCTAATCCGGGGTCTGGCGCTGCCCGTCAGTGGATAGGCGACCAGCTCGATACGGCTGTCGGTTTTGGTATTCTCTGTCGAGACAATGACACCGCCCCAGCGTACCGTTTCGCCTTTGTGGGCTTCTGGCGAAGCGGTTACGGTCTTGATGTCGAGGGTGGGTTCCGGTTCAAGGCGGATGTTTTCCGGTACTGTACTACAGCCGCCCAGCAGACCGCTGATGGAAGCTGCAGCCAGGGTCATGAGAATGCTATGCAAAGTTTTCATGTCACAATCTTATGTCAGTTAAGGCGCTAGTGTCTCGCCATAATATCCCAATACCGCTCAAATTGCGTCGGTGTTCACATTTTGCAATGAGACAATCGTTCCTGCCCTGAAATTCCCCGTATTTGCCTCAAGCAGGGAACAAGTAGCAGTAGTACCAGTTGCATGAGTCCAGTCGCGCCACCACCGGTGTAATCTTCACGCTGGGTGATCCGGACCTTCTCCGGTGTACGTTTAATTTTTTCCTTAAAACGGGCTAACTGGGTATCCAGATTAGCAATCATGTTGCTGGTTGCCTGTTCAAAAACTTTTCAGGCTGTCGCGACGTAGTTCTTCAGGTTGAACCCATGGCTTGCATAATACACTGGTACCGTTTTTATCGATTTTTTCACGCATGATTTCGTTTGCCAGATTAACGCGTTATTTTCTTGAGTTATCCCTGAATCCGTGACTTTACTACGGCACAGAGCACAATCTCTTGATTCCACAGTGGTTTAAAAAATACCCGCTTAACCTAAGGGTGAAGCTAAGATTTTTTAAAAGCCATTGTGAAACCAATATCTTGCACTCTGTTATCCGCATTGAAGTCACGGATTCAGGTTATCTAATAACAGACCATTTTCAACAGGAATGAATTTCGATGCTGATCGTATCAATGAGTCAGCTGTTAATTGCGGTACCCCATAAACTTCAACGCTCAGGTGTAAATCATTGCGGAGTTTGTTGACCAGTAAATCAAAGTCACCATCACCGGATGCCAGCACTAATACATCGGCATCGCGTGCATATTCCATGGCATCGATGGTGATGCCGACATCCCAGTCGCCTTTGGCCGAACCATCCGCTCTCTGGATGTAAGGTTTGAGTTTGACCTCAAAGCCGATGCCTCGCAGAATGTTCTGGAACTGTCTTTGTTTCTCATCATTCCGGTCAATGGCGTAGGCGAACGCTTTTACCACGGTTCTGCCAGAAGTGGCTCGGGCCCAGAATTCGTTATAATCGAAATGGCAGTGATAGGCCTGTCGGGTTGTGTAATAGATATTCTGCACATCAACCAGTACTACGACTTTTTTCATGTTTTATCGACTCATTGGTATTCTAATTAGAAGTTAAGGTTCGTGCCTGGTTAAGGCTGCAAATTGTTACTTGCTACGCAGGATGACGCAGGTAATCTCTTCACGGTCATGATACAGCTGCTTCATGCGCAATTGTGCCTGAATGCCATGCTCGTCCAGTTTTTGAAATATCAGCTCATGGCATTCGTCGACGGTCTTGTAACGTTGTTTCATCGGTAACTTGAGATTGAATATGGCATTGCCGGCCCAGCCTTCGACTATCCAGCGGCTGATAAGACGGGCGATATGTAGCGGCCGTTCCACCATGTCGCATACCAGCCAGTCCACCGGTCTGGCGGGCTGGTATTTGAAACCGTCGGCACGCTGGTGTTTTACCTGGCCCGTGTCCATGAGGGACTGGGCCATGGGGCCGTTATCGATAGCGATAACGCGCATATGGCGCTGCACCAGCTGCCAGGTCCAGCCACCGGGAGCGGCGCCCAGGTCTACCGCGGTCATGCCGCTACGGAGCAGGGTGTCCTGCTCGTGAGGGCTTAGCAGGGTAAGGATGGCTTCTTCCAGTTTCAGGGTGGAGCGACTCGGGGCTTCGGCGGGCATGCGCAGGCGTGGAATGCCCAGGTGCCAGGGACTGGTATTGGTTTTATGACTGATACCGATGCTGACCTGGCTGGAGTCGGTAAAGAACAGGTGGCATTGCCAGGGGCTGGTTTTATCCAGTAATCCGCTGTTTTCCAGCGCTACCTGTAAGGGCTTATGGAATTTTTTGAAAAAACCGGACAGGGATTTGCCATCGTTGGTATCGGGCATGTCCAGGGAGATATGATAAAATTGAATCCCCATTTGTTGCAGGCTGTCGAGGATAGGTTCCAGCCGGTTCTGTTGTGGTAGCTCGTTGAGTTGCTGGAACAGCATGAATCCCTGGCGTGCGAAAACCAGCCGCTGCAGTTGATAGGCCTGGCTTAGCTGTTCGGCATCCACTGGCTGATGCAGGACATAATTGATATAGCCGGTATCCTGGCTGGCTTTGACATATCCGGCACAGGCAGGGTCTGTGATGCTATGCTGGAGTTCAGCTGCCAGGTCTTTTTCGAATCCGGGCCGGGTATAAAACAACAATGCCTGTGTGGCTAACATTCAATCCCGCTGGTGTTGGTTTTGGTTATAATAGCTTTTTTTCGACAACGAATCTTTTTGAATTTTCCCAGGTAGTTCCTATGACCCCAGATGATGTAAAACAATTGATACAGGCTGCGATCGAAAACAGCGAAGTGATAATCGATGGTGAAGGCTGTAATTTGTCCGCTATCGTTATTAGCGAGACATTCGAAGGTATGTCCATGTTGCAGGAGCAGAAAATGGTATTCGCTGCTGTCAATCACCTGATTGCCAGTGGTGAGCTACATGCGCTGGCGATCAAGGCCTACACACCGGAAGAGTGGGAGAGCGTTAAATCGAATTATGAATTGGGAATGTAGGCCTCAGAATTAAGAATAGTGAATTACGAATGAAGCATTAAATTCTGAATTCACTATTCTCAATTTTTCATTCATTTAAGGTCTGGCGTCAGGTGTGGCTTGATAGCCTCGAACATCGGCTGGTAGACCTTGGGAGTGGCGGCGATGACATTGCCGGTTTCCAGGTAATGACCTTCGCCGCTAAAGTCCGTCACTATACCGCCGGCTTCGCGAATAATGAGTACGCCGGCGGCCATATCCCAGGGACTCAGCCCCAGTTCCCAGAATCCATCCAGGCGTCCGGCAGCGACGTAGCACAGGTCCAGTGCGGCGGAGCCGGCGCGACGTATACCGGCGGTGTCCTTATGAATCGCACGGAAGGTGTCGAGATAGGTTTCCAGGTGTTCCTGCTGGCGGAACGGGAAGCCGGTGCCGATGAGGGCGCCTTCCAGTCCCCGCTGTGGTGTCACACGGATGCGGCGCTCATTCAGGTGGGCGCCTTCACCCCGGGCGGCAGTGAATAATTCATTTCTGAGTGGATCGAATACTACCCCGGCAGTGAGGCGGTTTTTGTGCAGCAGGCCGATGGAAATGGCGAACTGGGGAAAGCCGTGCAGGTAATTGGTGGTACCGTCCAGTGGGTCGATAATCCACTGGTACTCGCTGTCATTACCATTGTCACCGCTTTCTTCCGCCAGGATGGCGTGAGCGGGATAGGTTTCCTGCAATACCTGGATGATTTCTGCTTCTGCCTGGCGATCCACCTGACTGACAAAATCATTTTTGGATTTCAGCTCGATGGATAAATCATCGATACGGCCGAGGTAACGCATAACGACTTTGGCGGCATTGCGGGCGGCACGGGTGGCGACATTAACAAAAGGGCTCATACAGCTTCCACAGCGGGGTTTAACGGGGCGCGTAGCATAGCAGAAATTGGCGGGGATGTCTGTTTAAGCCAGCTTCGGGGGTGTATTTGATGGCGGCTTTTCTCTAAACTCCGGGTCCTGCCTGTGGCGATTGAGAACCACCTGAAACCCGTAGAGACATTCCATGCTTGATAATATCCGCATCGTTCTGGTGAAAACCTTTCATCCCGGTAATATCGGCGCTGCCGCCCGCGCCATGAAAAACATGGGGCTGACACGGCTGTACCTGGTGCAACCGAAGGATTTTCCTTCCTTCGAAGCCTCCCAGCGGGCCGCTTCCGCCAGTGATGTGCTCAGTAATGCGGTGGTTACCAGTAGCCTGGTGGAGGCGCTGGAAGGCTGCTCCCTGGTTGTGGGCACTTCAGCACGGTTACGCACGGTGCAATGGCCCCAGGTGGATGCCCGTGCCGGTGGTGAACTGATGGTGAATGAAAGCCGTGAAGGCGATGTGGCGCTGGTGTTCGGGCGCGAACGCACCGGTTTACATAACGACGAGCTGGAGCTGTGCCAGTATCTGGTGCATATTCCCACCCATGAGGAATACACCTCTCTCAATGTAGCCCAGGCAGTGCAGTTATTGTGCTATGAAATTCTGATGGCGGAAGGGGCAGAGAAATTCCAGAGTGGTGGCTCATCTAAAGATCCCAAGGATCGTGCGGCCACGGCAGACCAGATGGAAGGCATGTACAGCCATTTTTATGACACCATGGTGCAGATGAATTTCTTCGGTGATCGCAACCCGGAGCATGTGATGCGCCGACTTCGGTGCCTGTTTGGACGAGCGCGTCCCAGCATCCGGGAAGTGCAGATCTTACGCGGCATCATGTCCACCGCACAGGGCAAGAAAGTTCCACCTCAGTCCTGAGCACGGCTCCACTGGTATGCCAGCCAGGCCCAGCCGACAAGAAAACACAGTCCCCCCAGTGGGGTAATCATCCCCAGCAGTTTGATACCACTGACAGCCAGCAGGTACAGGCTGCCACTGAACAGGCATATTCCCATAAACATCAGCCGTGACGGCCACTGCAACGGGATGTGCGGTTTTTGTAACTGCAGAATGCCGATCAATAGTAAGCCCAGGCTGTGGTACATATGATACTGGTTTGCGGTACTCCAGGTTTGCAGCGCCGCTTCGGATAAGACGTGTTTCAGGCCATGTGCGCCAAAGGCACCCAGTGCAACGGCCAGAAATGCATTGATACTACCAAGGACGATGCTGGTTTTTGTCATTGTGATTCCAGTGAACTTTGTAATATGCTTGTGTTGAAGAAAAATATGAATGTATCAGCTTTAGCTGAACATGATAACTAGATAGCGGAGAAACTGCATGCCCTCATTTGATGTTGTATCTGAAGTGGATGACCACGAACTCAGTAATGCAATCGATCAGGTGAACCGGGAAATAACCAACCGGTATGATTTCAAAGGCTCCAAGGCCAGGGTGGAGCGGGTAGATAATCTGCTCAATATGGAAGCGGAAAGTGAATTTCAGCTAAACCAGATTGAAGAACTCATCTATAACAAAATGGCACGCCGTGAAATTGATACACGCTGCCTGGAAAAAGGCAAAATTGAGGAACGGGGTAAACGCGCTTATCAAACCATTACCGTAAAGCAGGGCATCGACAAGGAACTGGCGAAAAAAATGGTAAAAATGGTCAAGGATATGAAGCTTAAGGTACAGGCTGCCGTCCAGGGAGAACAGCTACGCATTACCGGCAAGAAGCGGGATGACCTGCAGGCAGCCATGGCCATGTTCCGTGCCTCGGAAGACATAAAAATTCCCCTGCAATTTAATAATTTCAGGGACTAATGAATTAGTTATGCCAGCTTTAAGTTTTGCCCTGGCGATCAGTGCTGAGGATTATATTCGTTACTACCGTGGCAGTGCTCGCCATGTGGTGGTAAAAACGGACCAGGGAAAGACATTAAAATTCCCCGCCAACCTGCTGCAAAAACATGTGACTCATGACGGTATTCACGGTCGTTTTCAGCTAGAGTTTGATCAGAATAATAAAGTGAAAGCGCTGCAGAAAATTTGAAGTGCGTTGCTGTCAACAAAAGGAGACGACATGGAAATCATGCAGCCGGACGAGTCGCAGGCATCCACCCTTAAATCCATTTCATTTACGGGCAAAGCCGGGGAATATTTCTCTATCTGGATCGTCAATGTGGTTCTTACCATACTGACCCTGGGTATTTACTCGGCCTGGGCCAAGGTAAGAAACCAGCAGTATTTCTACGGCAATACCTGGCTGGATGAGATCAGTTTTCGCTACCTGGCAGAACCGATACGCATATTGAAAGGGCGATTAATCGCCTTCTCGTTGTTTCTAGTTTATGTTTACGGTACCCATTTCTCTCCGCTCATCGCCAGCCTGGTACTGTTACTGATCGCCTTACTGTTCCCGGCACTGCTGGTGGTGTCCATGTCGTTTAAAATGCGCTATTCATCCTATCGTAATGTCCGATTCGGGTTTGAAAAGAACTTTATGCGGGCTTACAGTATTTTCTTTATACCGGTGTTGATGGTGGCTTTGTATATTTACCTGGCCAGCCAGTTACAACCGGGATCTCAGGCGAGCGCCGAAGAAATCAAAAAATATGTTCCCATCGTGGGCATGCTGGGTATGTTAATTGCTCTGATGTACCCGTATATCGAATTCAAGATTACGCAATTTAAGATAGACAATAGTCGTTACGGCACAGCCAGGTTTCGGTTTGGTGCCAGTGCTTCGGATTATTACAAGCTTTATATTGGTGCCTGGCTGCTGTTTGCTTTTGTCATTATTGCCTTTGCGGTAGTGGTTGTACCGGTGCTTGGTAGAACCGTCGAAACCAACAAGGAAAGTGCGTCCTCCATAATACCCTTATTATTTTTTCTGCTTTTCCTACCCCTGTATCTCTGGTTTTTTGCTTTTATACAAACCAAACGCACCAACCTGGTTTTCAATAATATTTCTATCAAGAATCATAAGCTGCATTCCAGGCTGAAAGTAATGCGCATATTCTCTCTCTATTTCACCAACACCCTGGGTATGGCGTTGTCGTTTGGCCTGCTGATTCCCTGGGCCAAGGTCAGGACCGCACGTTACCGGTTGTCCTGCACCCAGCTGGAAGTCGTCGGTGAGCTGGATCACTTTGCCAATGCCGAATTGCAGGAACAGGCTGCGGTTGGTGAAGAAATCGGCGACCTGTTCGATCTGGACATCGGTTTCTGAGCATGATCGATGGTCTGTTTTTTGATGGGCGGGAATCAGCCGGGCATCTGGCGCGTTTGTCTTATTCCGTTGATGGAATGATCACAGTGGAAAACGGACAGGCACTGAGTCTGGCGTTTTCCAGCATAAAAATATCCCCCAGAATCGGCAATACTGCGCGGTATATCGAATTCCCTGATGGCGAACAGTTCGAGACACGAGACAATGATGCAGTAGACCTTATGCTGCGTCGATTGTCCTCCAGGCCTTATATCGGTGTGGTTCACTGGCTGGAGCGGAATCGCAGTGTGGTATTTGCCCTGTTGATCACCCTGGTCGCTGCCGGCTGGGGGTTTATCCAATATGGCATACCCTATTTCAGCCGCGAGATCGCCATGATGTTACCGGAAGCTACCTCGGCTTATCTGGGGAAGGGCACTTTAAAAATTCTGGATCAGCACTGGGTAGGTCCGAGTAAACTATCGCCTGCACGCCAGGCTGATCTGGCCGAAGAGTTCGATCATTTGCAACAACTGGCAGGGCGCGATGATTTGCATATCGTGTTTCGTCACGGCAAAGCCATTGGAGCTAATGCGCTGGCATTGCCGGACGGTACTATCCTGTTTACCGATGAGCTGATAAATATTGCGGATAACGACAGGGAAGTGCAGGCGGTGATGCTGCATGAAATCGGCCATATTCATTACCGCCATAGTTTACGTTCGACCATACAACAATTTAGCCTGGCGATTGCGGTGTTGCTGGTATCTGGGGATGTCTCTACGTCCAGCCATATTATCACCGCAATGCCGGCAATGTTGGTGAAGGCGGGCTATTCTCAGGATATGGAAGCGGAAGCGGATGACTTCGCCTACCAGTTCATGCGCAGCCATGATATGAATCCGAAATATTTTTCATCCATGATGGAAAAACTTGAAGCCAGCCAGGACCCGGGCTACAAGCAGTGTAAAAAACTGGCCGGTGATGAAAAGCAGGCCTGTGTTCATGATCTACTGGAAAAAATTCGAGATGAGCAGGGGGTAATGAATGCCGGCAGTCATTATTTTTCTACCCATCCGGCAACCCGGGAACGAATCGAGAAATTCAGGCATTGAAGCGTAGGTCGGTAAAGTGAAGTCACGGATTCAGGTACAAGCTAGCATCAGTTGTGCTGGATCTAAGGCAACTCTGATTAATTCAGAGTTGCCTTTATTTTATGGCGGCGTTAGTTTTTCTCGGGCAAATAGATGTCGTAGCGGGTTGCCTTGGACTCCAGGCTAAAAACCGGTTTCAGGCCCGCAAGCAGTTCGCCGCCTTTGGGGCGTTTCACTACTACTCGTTTGACTGCTTTGCGTCGTGCCGCCAGAAGCAAGGCCGGTGTATCGTCGTTGCTGCCGATCAGTTCTTGCAGAATCTGCATGTCTTTTTTTACCTGGGCGGATTTTTTTCGGTGTGGGTACATTGGGTCCAGGTAAATAACATCAAACCTCTCTAAAGTGGTCTCAATAAAGTGGATACCATCCTGGTTATACAATTGAAACCCCTGTTGCTGAATGCGCCTGAAATTATCGTCGCCTTCGGCACGCTGTATGGCATTGTCGATCAGCCGGTATAATACCGGCGAACGTTCCAGCAGGGTTAGCGGGCAACCGAGGTGGGCGAGCACATAGGCATCCCTGGCCAGGCCGGCGGTAGTGTCCAGAATGCTGGGCAGGGCTTGTCCCTGTTTAATGCCCACCGCTTTAGCCAGGGTTTGTCCACGGCCACCGCCAAAGCGAACCCGATGAGCCAGGGGGCCGGATAAAAAGTCTACCCAGATGCAGCTATTCAAGGCTGTGTCGCACAGTTTGAGATAGTCATCGCTAAGCACCAGCTGTAAGCCTGCGGCCTGCTGTTCCTGGGGTAGATAGTCTAACGAAAGCTCGGCGGCCAGTGCCATTGCCTGCGCTTCCTGTTCGACAGAATCACTGCTAACTATGGGTTTTTGTGGCATGGGATAGTTGGGTGCAATTGTGTATCATTGCAGGCCATTTTAATTCATGAGCGTGCCATGGTCGAAAAAACATTTATCAAAGGTAAGGATCGCGACCTGGAGTCGTCTATCCAGTCGATGCAGCAGAAGCTGGTAGAGCTGGGCTTTGAGGTGGAGCAGGCCTCCTGGTTGAATCCGGTGGACAATGTGTATTCGGTACACATCCGTGACACGGACTGCGGTTTGATGTTTACCAATGGCAAAGGCGCCAGCCGCAAAGCCTGTCTGGCCAGCGCCCTGGGTGAATATTTCGAGCGTTTGAGCTGCAATTATTTTTTCGCAGACTTTTTTCTCGGTGATGGCATTCGGGGTGCCGCCTTTGTGCATTATCCCAATGAACGCTGGTTTGCTGTGGATGGCGATGCAGTGCCGGACGGTTTGCTGGATGAACGCCTGTGGCAGTTCTATGATCCCGAACAACAGCTCAAGGCCGCCCACCTGATGGATTTCAATTCCGGCCTGGGTGAAGAACGGGGTATCTGTGCCTTACCACTGCTGCGCGTCAGGGATAACCAGCCGGTATGGTTCCCGGTCAGCGTTATCGGCAACCTGTATGTGAGTAATGGCATGAGTGCAGGCAATACTGCCAACGAGGCGCGGGTGCAGGGACTTTCGGAAGTATTCGAACGTTACGTAAAAAACCGCATTATCGCCGAAGCAATTTGCCTGCCGCAGGTACCGGAAGCGGTGTTGCAACGTTATCCTTCCATCCTGGCATCGATTCGGGCACTGGAATCCCATGGTTATCATTTACGGATTTGCGATGCTTCCCTGGGTGGGCAGTTTCCAGTGATGAATGTCACCTTGCTGAACCAGGAAGACGGTTCGGTGTTCGCTTCCTTCGGCGCTCATCCCAGTTTCGAGGTGGCTCTGGAGCGAACCGTCACCGAGTTGTTGCAGGGGCGTAGCCTGGAACAGCTGAAAGGTTTCCAGACGCCGTGTTTCGATCGGGATGAAGTTGCCGACCATCATAACCTGGAAACCCATTTCATCGATTCCAGTGGCCTGATTGCCTTCGATTTCTTTGGTGATAGACCAGACTATGAATTTGTCGACTGGGATCACGATGAGTCCACCGGACAGGAGTTTGAATATCTCAGCAACATTATTCACAAGCTGGGCTTCGATATTTATATCGCCGATTACGAACACCTGGATGTGTATGCCTGCCGTATCCTGGTACCGGGCATGTCGGAGATTTATCCGGTGGACGACCTGTACTGGGACAACAACAACGAAGGTGCCCTGTACCGCGAGCCTTTATTGCGTTTGCAACAACTGGATGAGGCCGGCTGGCGCCAGCTCTACGAAGACCTGGAGCAGGGGGGCTATAGCGATTACCAGCGAGTAGCGGAATTCATCGGTATCGCACCGGACCCAGGCAGTGTCTGGGCAGGGCTGCGCATGGGCGAGCTGAAGGCCATGTTATGCCTGGCAATCAAGGAGTACGACATGGCACTGGAATGGATCGACTGGTGCCTTTCCATGGGGCAGCTAAATGAGCCGCGCAAACGCCATTATCTGTGTATCCAGGCCCTGATCCATGTCGAGATTCGGGACGAATACCAGCTGGACAATTTCAGGAGTCATCTGGAAAAACTCTACGGTAGCGACAATCTGCAGGTGGGTCTGGACATCATTGCCGGTAAGCAGTTATTTCACGGTTTGCACAGTCCGGGCCTGAGTCTGGAAGGCTTCGAGCTACACGGAAAATTGTTATGTGGTTATCAAAAACTGCAACAGGCTAAGGCCGGCCGGGTGTAAGCATGTCTTGTGGTATGAATGTTGCACTAATACCGCATGATGATAATGTCGATAATCGGCCGGGAGTAACGCCTCATGGACTGGTTTAAAGATCAGATTTCAGAAAAAAAGCGTTTCCTGGAACAACAGATATCCGGGCCCATGGAACTGGTCTCGGTGGAATGCTCACTGGTTTGGCGTGACCCCCAGGCCCTGGATGAATTACTCCAGAAAGCCCTACGGTCTATGCCTGTGGCTCGTATGATTTACGCGGTTAACAGCGATTGCCAGCAGATTTCCGCCAATATCAGCCAGCGAGGGATTGATGATGAACCGCGCGGGCAGGTGCTGGGGCATCGGCCTTACATGACCGCGCGTTTGCCTTATCGCGGTATGGTGTTGTCTTCCCCCTATATCAGTCGGTCTGATCGCGAGCCCTGCATCACCGCAGTCCAGGCGGTACTCATCGATAATAGTCTTGTAGGTTTGCTGCTGGTGGATTTTACCTTGCGCTCCCTGGGTCTGGAAGAAAACGCGCAATCAGCCGGCATCTGGAAACAGTACAAGGGTGATCCTTCTATTCGTGGGCAGCTGTTCCAGCAACAACGTATCGAAAGCTTCCTGGATCAGGTGATTGATCAGTGCCACGAATCTGCCTTTACCCTGATGCATAAATACGGTGTGTTCCACTGCAAGTTTCATTATTCCAGTTCGCGGGTCACGCTGTGGTTTTATGATGATCCTTACCGTTACCGCATTCACAGTGCCCAGGAACTCATCGATCCGGACATGTGGCTGGCCTATCCTGTTACCCAGTACCCGAAACAGGCAGTGGTAGCGGAAGACGATATCATGCGGGTTTTCGAACAGTTCAAGAAGCTGCGCTCGGCGGATGAAAATATTTACCTGCGTTCCGGTTCCTTGAATATGATTAACGGCATGGTCGGCCTGACATTCTCCTGTGATGGTTCTCACTATATTCCGGTACAGGAATTTCTCGATCAGAGCAGTCCGTTCTGGTTTGGTGAAAACCGGATCATCGCCTGATTACCCATTTCATGATCGATATCGGCGTTAATCTTACCGGCAGTTCATTTCGCCACGACCTGGCTGAGGTGATACAGAGAGCACTGGATGCCGGCGTTAATCCCATGATCGTGACGGGCACCAACCTGATTCACTCTCAACAGGCGTTTGAACTTACCAGCGCATGGCCAGGCGTGCTTTATTCCACTGCCGGTTTCCATCCCCACCATGCCAGTGAGCAGGATGAACAATCCCTAGCAACCGTAGCGGATTTGCTCGATCAGCCCAGCGTGGTGGCGGTAGGGGAATGCGGCCTGGATTTCAACCGTAACTATTCACCCCGACAGGACCAGCTCAAGGCATTCGTGGCCCAGCTGGAACTGGCCGCCGACAAACAACTACCAGTGTTCCTGCATCAACGGGATGCCCACGGCGACTTCGTGAAAATCCTGCAACGCTGGCGGCATAAACTGGTGAACGCGGTGGTTCATTGCTTTACCGATGGCCCGGAAGAACTGCGTGCTTACCTGGATATGGATCTGTATGTTGGCGTCACCGGCTGGGTGTGCGATGAAAAACGCGGTCGGGCCTTGCGCCAGGCAGTGCCGCTGATACCGGAACAGCGCCTCATGATCGAAACCGATGCCCCGTATTTATTACCCAAAGACTTCACACCCAAACCCCAAAGGAACCGCAACGAACCCGCGTTTCTACCACACGTGGCGGCGGCTATAGCCGGCTTGCGGGATACCTCACCTGATGCCATCGCACAGCAGACTACCGAGAATAGCCGGCGGTTTTTCCAGTTGGATGAGTGAATATTTGACGCAAAGCGCGAAGGCGCAAAGTAGTTTTAATTGACTCAATCTTTCTAATAACTGAATCCGTGACTTCAATGCGGATAACAGAGTGCAAGATATTGGTTTCACAGTGGATTTTAAAAAATCTTAGCTTCACCCTCAGGTTAAGCGGGTATTTTTTAAACCGCTGTGGAA
>Ga0114931_10001925_pt1 | contig 26473 bp, 21 predicted proteins | sample 2SBtaG_FD_89579 | JGI IMG/M metagenome (GOLD analysis project Ga0114931, IMG submission 89579) | Deep subsurface microbial communities from Kolumbo volcano to uncover new lineages of life (NeLLi) - 2SBTROV14_V59a metaG | ecosystem: Environmental > Aquatic > Marine > Volcanic | place: Kolumbo... | reverse complement strand
GGCAAAATAAGAGCAGGCGTGTGCCAACACGTCGCAAGATAACCAAACCCTGGGCCGCGGTGTGCGGGAGTTTAGTCAAGCTGGCGAAGCGTGGCACACGCCTGTCGCGTGTTCATTCCAAGCTAAGCGTTGGGCGGCTTAGGCGTCGGCCGGGATGAGCTGTCCGTCGACGACTTGCAGCAACTTGGAGATGCAGAGCTTGTTCATGCTCGTACGTCGCTCATGCGCCTCGGCTCGAAGCGAATCGTGCAGGCTCTTGGGCAAGCGAACGGTGATGACAGTGGTCGGCTCGATGTCCGAAGGCTTGGCCCCACCGCGATTGCGAAGCTTGGCCAGCATCTGCTGGATCTCGCAAAATTCTTCGGTCCGCTCGAATTCACACAGTTCATCGGAGTGAGGATAGACCTGATGCACAATTCCGTTGAGACCCAAGACCTCGCGGAAGAAAGTCACCCAATCGGGTGCCTGGCGAAACAGGTCGTTGGCAACTCGAAGAACTTCCTGGGGCTTCTCGGCCACGGGGGCCTGCACTTCTGAAGCAATTTGCATTTCTGACTCCTTACAGACGGTTCCTAGGATATCCGTTTCCACGACCTCCATGGTCGCGAGACATTGTGATCATCACCAGCAGTCAAGTGCAAGACGAATATCCTTGCTGTGATAGCACTTACGTCGAATGCATTGCTGTGACTGCAATGTAAGCACGGCTGCACAAAATGCGGGCATGCCCTTGCGTGCACAAGTTTTAGGCACGCTCGAAATTCCTGTTTGCCAAAGTGTCCAGTGGAAGTTGGGTTCAAATTTTACCGAAATTAATCGTCGACGAGTATCGAGAAGGCTCGCCGATTCAAGCCACGCTGCCATGTGGCAAGCGAAGCGGGGACGCGATCCGGGAGGTCGGAACGACGTGAGAAGAGCTATATCTACAGGCGCAATTGATCGCGCGTGCAGGATTGATCGCGAAAGAAATAGAAGCGATTACTTTTGTTCGAGGCCAACAGCCTACGCCCGAGGAAGCTGATCGCGGACACGCTCGAGCAGTTTTTTCGTGGCTCGAATCCCCTCGGGCTCACTGAGCCGGCTGCCTTCATATTCGATCCCCACCCGACCGTGATAGCCTGCGTCGACAACGATCTTCATTATTCGCGGATAGTCGATCTTGGTTTCGTTACCGTCGGCATCAAAATCGTAGCTCTTCGCACTGACCGCCTTGGCATAGGGCATCATCTCCTGGACACCCTTGTAGCGGTCATATTCCTCATCGCGGCTGACTCGAAAATTTCCAAAGTCGGGCAGGGTGCCGCAATTGGCCAGGCCAACTTTTTTCATGACGCTTGTTAGCCACTGGCCGTTGGACGAAAGGCCGCCGTGGTTCTCGACAATCACGTTCATCTCCCGCTTGGCGGCGAACTCGGATAGTCGCCGCAGCCCGTCGGCGGCGAGATTGATCGCTTCGTCGTATTTCTCGCTCGATCGGGCATTCACCCGAATCGAATGGCATCCCAGGCCCTTGGCCGCGTCTACCCATTTGTAGTGGTTTTCCACGGCCTTGGTTCGCTTGCTTTTGTCAGGATCTCCCAGGGCCCCTTCGCCATCGATCATGATCAGTACGTTTTTTACTCCTAAATCGGCGGCGCGGCGTTTCATTTCGGCCAAGTAGGCCGAATCCTCGGCTTTGTCCTTGAAAAACTGGTTGACATATTCCACCGCGTCGATGCCGAAATCTTCTTTGGCAACCTTGGCAAAGTTGAGGTGGTCCATTTTCCCACCGAACAACGTCTTGTGCAGCGACCATTCGGCGAGCGAAATACGGAACATTGGCTGGTCCTTCGTGTTGGCGGCTGCCATTGTGCCATGGGCCAACATTCCACTGCTTGCGAAAAGGAGCCCGGTGTGCTTTAAGAAACGACGGCGGTCGAGAGTCATCTGATAGTCTTTCATCATGGAGGCTCGTTTGACAACTGCACGACCGAACCGGGGGTCGATGCGGAAATGGTAGTATAGGTAGCCCCAAACGGCTGGGCAATGGATTGTAAACAGTCTGGTTCGTGGTTCGAGGTCCTCGGCGCGGCACACCGAAACAACACAAGTGCTGGTGAGGAAAATCGTTAAAAAGTTGACGCATGTTTGGCCTCAAACTAGGATCCAAGAGAGGGACGCGGCGGTAGTTTCTTCCCTTCTAGTGCCGAGTCGCATTCGGACTCCCCGGATCGATCGGTCGCGCGGAACCGGAAAAAAGGGTTCTTTGAAAGGGAATTGGTCTGCCCCTTTCTGGGCTTCACGGCATGGGCTGTTTGCCCTCAGCGGCGATGGAACAAGAGAAGTCATGCAGCAAGACGATTCCAGTCATCGCGAGCATGATTCATCTCCAGACGGTTCCGCGCCCCTCAAGCAGCAGGCGTTGCCACAATTTGAAGAAGCAACGGTCATCAGCGACCAATCGCCACTGCCCGTGAAAGGCGACTCGAGTCCCGACTCTTCGATGGCCAATCTGTCGCCAGCGGATTTGGGCCGGGTGTTGCTAGGCCAACGTTTGGCACACTACGAGCTTCGCGAGTTTGTTGGCGGCGGCGGAATGGGAGCCGTTTTTCGCGCGCATGATACGCAACTCGACCGCACGGTCGCGCTGAAGATTCTCTCCCGCGGTCAGGGCGCCGACGACGCCATGTTGCGACGCTTTCGCAACGAAGCTCAATCCGCCGCTCGGCTCGACCACGAATATATCGCGCGTGTCTACTTCTTTGGCGAAGATAGGGGCCTGCACTACATCGTTTTCGAGTTTATCGAAGGCATCAACATCCGCGACATGGTCGTGCAAAACGGCCCCCTGAGCATCGAACAGGCGCTGAGTTACACCATTCAGATTGCTGAAGCGTTAAGCCATGCCCATGGGCGGAACGTGGTCCACCGTGACATCAAACCCTCGAATATCATCGTGACCGACGAGGGGCGAGCCAAATTGGTCGACATGGGCTTGGCGCGCCTCCATCAAGTGCAGCGAGCCGACGACGACTTAACTGCCAGCGGCGTGACGTTGGGGACATTCGACTATATATCTCCCGAGCAGGCGCGTGATCCGCGGAACGCCGATGTACGTAGCGACATCTATTCCTTGGGCTGCACACTGTATTACATGCTCAGTGGTCGCCCACCGTTTCCAGAAGGCACGGTGCTCCAGAAGCTATTGCAGCACCAAGGCGACGATGTAACGGATCCGCGGGAGTGGAACGCCGATATTCCGGACGATTTATGGAGCGTCATGCGACGCATGTTGGCGAAGGATCCGCGGCGACGCTATCAAACCCCCACGCCGCTGTTGCTCGACTTGATGCCGATCGCGAATCAATATGGCATCCCGTTGGCAGGCGGTTCCGCCGTGCCATGGCAACTTGTCGAACCGCCGGCACCGAGTTTTCTCGATCGGCACATTGCCTGGATCTTGCCGGTCGTCTTGCTACTCATCGCCGCGGGCGCGGCCCAATTCATACCGCTTCGCCCCGTTGAAATTCCGCCCGCACGGCGAACGATCTTGAATGATTCGTCGCTCACCGCGGCCACGCTCGCCAATCGCCCCATACGATCCGATTCTGAAGTGGAGCCGGATACATCACACGCTCCGTCGATTCTCTCGGCTCCGGTCTCCGAAACGATTGTGCCGCTGGACGTGGAGTTGGAGGGTCTAGAGAGAACTCAACGCACCGAGCAACACACCGTGGTGTCTCCTGACGATGTCGCCACGCCGTCGCGGTCCGATCAATCCCCCGACGGTGCCGCGCGATCCGTTGTTTCACATGCCGCGCCGGAGGGCATGAAGCGGCGCGTGGCAGCCGACGGCAGTGGAAGTCTGGACGACGACGAGCACGAAGGCGATGTTCCCGCCAAGAAGCAATCGCCGCTTCCATCGCCCAGCGATTTCCCCACGGAGACGCGCAATGAAGCCGCCACCAATGCCCCGGCGGAACTCGATTCATCACCTAGTTCACTTTCTCCGAATGGGAACGATGTGTCGCCTGAGTTGGCAACTGACCAAGGCACCGACCGAGAACTTGATGATCCATCTCGCGAGCCGGATGGCTCGGCGTCGGACGAACCCGAGATTCGTGTCGCCGACCAACGCAGCCGACTAACCGTTAGCGTCCTGGACCCGGTTGCCGAACCAGGGTTGTTAATCGTCGATCCAACGGAGAGTGGTCGTGGCGTTTACGACACCTTGAACGCAGCTTGTCGCGCTGCCACCTCTGGAGACGTCATCGAGTTACGGTTTACCGGAACGATAACAATCGAACCAATCCATCTCCAGGAAATCAATCTCACCATTCGCGCGGGAAGTGGCTATCAACCGATTGTGCGCTACGAACCGCCTCCACCACGAGGAGCCGCCCCGCGACGGTCGCTCTTTGCGCTTGGTGGTGGGCGTCTGACGCTTGTTGGTGTCGGTTTTGAACTTCGGCTACCTCCTGATGTACCAAGCGATTCGTGGAGTTTGCTGCGCGTCGCGGGCGCTGAAGCGGTTCGTGTCGGGCGATGCACGCTGACCGTAACCCAATTGCCGGACGACCCGGCTACGCAAGCGGCGTTCTTTCGCCTTGAAGAAGCGCCGGTACTAACCAGTGCGGGGATACTACCAGCAAGTGAAATCGAGTTGCGGGACTGCATCGTTCGCGGCGAAGCCGATTTGATTCGTATCAAAGGCACGGTGGCGGTCTCGCTGGAATGGTCCAATGGATTGCTTGCAAGCAGCCGTCGCCTTTTGGATGCCGTTGGAACGGGACGTCAAGTTGGCGAGGGGCGCGAGGGAATCAGTATCGAATTGAATCATGTCACCGCCGCAATGCGAGAAGGGCTCTGCCGGTTGAACGTCACCCCCGAGGCCGCGCCGTTGGTGCCAACGAAGATTCGAGTCACGAACTGCATTCTGGTCGTCGATCCGAAATCACCGCTCATCGAAGAACGTGGGGTAATGCGGGCGTCTGAACTGCGAAAACACGTGCAGTGGCAAGGCGATCGGAATTTTTACGAAGGCTTTGAAACGTTTTGGGCGATCCACGGGCTGAACCAGGACGATGAGCCCCAAGAAATGACGTTGCGGACTTGGCAATCGTTTTGGGGTGGCGGGGAGGACAATCTACCCAACTATCGACGGGTAGGTTGGAAAACGCCTCCGCCGTTCTCTCGACCGTTTCACACGCATGTTCCCAGCGACTATGCCTTAAACGATTCGCCATCGCTTGAAAGCGCGGCACGCAACGCTGCAAGCGATGGTTTCGATGCGGGCTTTCGAGTCGATCGTCTTCCCAGTCCACGAGCGGGGACGCCCTTAAATCCAGACATTTCACATCAATCCCCTTGATGGGGCAATCAAGTGGATCGAGACGGGCGATTGTGATCAAGTGGGGATTCCCGTGACCCTTTGTGGAGCTATTACACGGCACAACCGCTTCTATCGGCTCCACCGGATTTCCGTCTTGCAGGCATCCCGGGAAATCCGCGCGAACCTCCCGTGAACGGACGACGTAGAGCTTTTGGCGCGGACGCGATTGCATCTGCCTTGGAACAGGGTGTTCGTTGCGAAATTGACGCAAGTTGCTTAAGGGAAATTGGATACGATGTGTCTCTCGTCTTCTTGACGTGGAGTGATCGAGCAGTTTAACTATCTAATTCATGGTATTGCGTCCCACCTTTGTTGGTCACTCATCGAAATCCCTTGTCGGGCTATCTGAAACCCACGAGTGGCCGTGATTTTGTATTGAGAGCACGACGACCAGGAGGCTATCGGTTATGAAGCGAGCTGTTTTACTGTCGCTGGCGGCAGCGTTTGCGCTGACCATTACGTTTGTCGCGGCCATCGACGAAGCACACGCGATCCCGCAGTTCAGCAAAGAATTCAAGGCAAAGTATGTTGACAATGACAGCAGTGATCCGGTGATGAAGGAATTTGCCGCGAAGGTCAAGAAGGCGAAGTGCAACGTCTGTCACGTTGGCAAGAAAAAGAAGAATCGCAACGCCTATGGAGAACATCTCTCTGAATTGCTGGACAAGAAGAAAGACAAAAAAAATAAAGAGAAGATTCAACAGTCGCTGGACAAAGTAGCGGCCATGAAGGTCGATCCCGATGACGAGAATTCGCCGACCTATGGCGAGTTGTTCGCCTCTGGCAAGCTTCCCCCAGCCGGAGAAGAACCAGCAGCCGACGCAGCGGCAGCGGGTGGAAAATAAGGTAACCAATAGAAGTTTCCAACGATCACCGCATTGATGAACTAGACCCTCGGCGCGATTCAATCGTGTCGGGGGTCTTTCTTTGCGCGTGTCCACTCACACGAATCACTGCGCCGCTTCGTAGCGAATCTCGATCCGGCTCTGCCACCGCTGTCCGGGCGCGAGCACCTGCCAGCCGGCGTTCACTCCGTTTCGAGCGAGTTCCGCCGCGTTGGGAACACACGTGTACGGCTCGATGCAAATTGCTTCTCGATGCGGCGGTGTGTAGACAACACACTCACGAAACCCCTCGTCGAACGACTGGACGATTCGTTCTCCATTCTCCTGGTTGGTGAGCTGAGTGTCGCAAATTTCGTCCTCGAAAATCAAGTCGCCCAACACGTCATCCAAATGAATTTCATCGAAGGGTCGACCGCACCGCAAATCGCGTCGCGAATCCACGTGCAGTTGGTTTCCCGTCGGAAGCATCGCGTCGAGCGGCCAATAGCCCTTGGCTGGCACGGTCACTCTCCAGTCTCCTTCGCGAGGCACGCGAAAATACGGATGGGTTCCAAAACCAAACGGAAGCGGCCGCTGATCAACGTTCTCGATCGTAATTGTCAGACTCAACCGCATCGCGGTTAGTTCATAAGCGGCGCACACACGATAGTCGGCGGGCCAACAATCCTTCAATTTGCCACGATTCGTCGCCGATTCAATACAACCGACCAAGCGTTGCGGTTCTCGCTGAATTACTTTCCAAGGCCGATCGATGACGAGACCATGAATCGCGTTTCCGATTCCATCGCCTTCGGTAAATGCGTAGGTTTGTCCTTCGTGCTGGAACTGCGTGCCTTGGAGTCGCCCCACGAACGGGAATAAAAGCGGTATGCCGCTGCTCGAGGCACGCTGGCTACCGGAGCAAAAGCCATCGACCGACCACAATACATCGAAACGACCGTTGGTGGTGGGAACCTCGAAGCTGTAGCAGTTCATGCCAAACCCAGACAGCACGCGGGCCGTGGTTTCCGCGTGTTGATCTTCGAGAGTGATAATCTCCAGACTCATGGGGTAGGCTCGGTGGTCGAGGCTCGTGCAGTTTCGGGCGACGGGATTGGCTCGGTCGTTTTTTTCACGACGTCTGGTTGTGCGTATAGAGGAATTAGCGCGCTGTGACGCGCGGAGACCATTAGCACGACAACCAGTGTCATCCATGACATGCAACGTCCGATATCGCGACGCGAGGCACTGCCCAGTGCAACGATCGTCAGCATGTAGTACCAGATTAACGTGACAGCCAACGCGGCGAAAAATAACCCACTCGTCAGCAGGTCGCCGCCCATCATGCGATCCCTGGCGGGTTCGGGAAGTTTGACGAGAACGTACAGCCCGACGAACACTTGCAGCAGTGAAGGAACCAGCGCGATACGGGCACCCCAGACGGCTATTCGCGCGGTGTCCGCTGCCTCGAATCCCAATCGTGCCATCCGCAAGGCGTTGCTCATCAACACGATGCCAGAAACGGCGATTGACGCCAACAGAACGTGTAGCGCGCGGGATGCGATCTCGGGGTCGTGGATGAGTTGTAGATAGTCAAATTCGGCTGGCGGCGCCGCGCGGGTGCTCCACACGGCAACCATCGCGAACAAGGCGGCAAAGTGATAGGCCAGATTTGTCGCCGCGACCAACGGCAAGCAATAGCGAAGCACGGTGCCAGCGGTGCTTCTTCCCAGAACATTCCACCATCGCAGATAGCCCCAAACACACACCCAGGAGAACAAGACTTCGATGGCGCTAAACCACCAGCGTCGCGCCGGGACGAAGGCCCAACCGCGATGAAACGCTTCGGGATAGGCCAAGTGGAGCAGACCTACTCCGAAGAATCCGAGCACAACTCCGGCTGCCAGCGCAACGAGCGACTGTGCGGCGAGTCGATGACTGGCCTGTTTCGCAAAGGGTTCATCGTGATGCATGGCCCTCCAGTCGAGCCATACGCAGATGAGTGGCGCGGCCAAGCCAACGTTCACCAAAATCAAATGCAGCGACAGCACGACCACCTGTAATACGTCAAGCAACGTCACGCTCCTCAAGAGCCCATCGCGCTATCGAATCTCAACGCGCGAAGCGGGGTATTATAAATTCGACCTCCTTACGGTACTATGGCCCCTGGACAAACTGCCAGAGTGTCCGCTTCGTGGGTTCTTGGCAGTTACGTTTTTTTTGAGGATCACGGATGCTTTGGGCGATTAGCTCAGTTGGCTAGAGCGCCGCCCTTACAAGGCGGAAGTCACAGGTTCGAGCCCTGTATCGCCCACTGAAACTTCACCTTGTTCGAGGTGTAAACGCCAAGAATGCCCCCTGTTTGGGGCGGATAGAATGTCGGGCCCGCGACATTCGGAATCGCGAACGACACAGGTAGGAGTTACCTTGGGAACTTGCTTCTCGCCCGAAGACCGCTTGAAAAGGCGCTGGAAGTCCCCCCTCCCGTGATCTGTCCAAGTGCCTTGTTTCTTGTGAGATCGAAATCGGCGTGGGTTCAAGTGTGAGCCCATTGGCTCGGGATCTTTCGATGGCAAGAACAGAGGGACCATTGCATCGTCTCCATCGGCCGGACGTACCGCAAGTCCGTTTGGGGGGGTGTCGGGCCGGCGGGAACCACCCATATTGCACATGTTGTGTAAATTTAGGAAAATAGCATAAAATGGGGTAAAGTAACTGTTGACGAATGCTCCGTCTCAAGTACGATCGGTGGTTAGGTTAAGGGGGGTTGGTTGGAATTTTCCTCCCAACCAACTCGTTTCGAAGGTTCACTGGGCTTATAGCATTTTCTCACTTGTGTTTTTGGAGGCACCGATGAAAAAGACTCTTGCTTTGGTACTACCGCTGATTGTTGCCGCGATGCCGGCTCTGGCAGACGATGGACAAGTTTCACAGTCGGCGTTGGCCGATCTTGGCTTAGGCGGAATGACCGTTGTCTCTGACAACGCGGGGATGGAAGTTCGTGGAATGAGCTCCAATGCAGCGGCTTACGGTGGAAGCTTGATTTTCGGCCAGTTAGCGTTTGAATCCAGCTTCTTCGTTGCCTCCGACCTGAATGGTGGAAAAGCTTCGGCTGAGAATGCCGGCTTGAATGCTGTTTCACAGGCCAGTCAAGGTCCTCAAGGCTCGTCGATTATCGGCTCTCTGACTGTTCAGCAGGGTAATCCAGCCGTGATGGTCTTTCTTGGCAACTTTGTTGGGAACGCGGGCAACGCATCCAACGTGGGCGCGGCCGGGCTTTCCGCCGCCATGGGAAACTAGGCTGAATTGCCACTTCACGCTTCAAACCCCTCGCACTCTCAGAGCGCGAGGGGTTTTTTTCGCGTTGTTTGGTCAACCATCCGCCCCATGGATCGATGATCACTGATGAAAGAGACGAACCCTTGCTTGGATGAACAAGGGTTCGTCGGATCGAATTATTTCGATGTTCTTCAACGTTAGGCGGTTACTGGCCAGCGGCCATTCCGCTTCCGCCGGCGCCGCCCATCAACACCCCGTTGAACACTCCGCCAACGCTCGATACGTTGAGGCTCAGATTCAAGGCCGACGATTGAACGTGGCTGGCCTGAGTTAGAACTTGCTTCCCGGCATTTTCGGCCGAGCTGGCTGCCGCATTTGTATCGGTGCCGAAGATGAAGCTCTTGGTATCGGGATCGATCAACAAGCCAGAGACAAGGCTCAGGCCCATGGTCATGGCGTTGGAACTCATGCCACGAACTTGCATGCCTTCTTCATCGCTAACGGTTTGCATCCCAGCCAGGCCTAGAGTGTCTAAAGTCGACTTCGGGACATGGGTCTCGGCGGCGAATGTCTGGCTGGCCATGAGTACGACCATCACCGAAGTCGCGGAAAGAATGTACTTCATCAAGGTGCCTCCCAATAAGCTGTAGTTGAACCTGCGTGACGACGCTTTCGACGGGTGAAAGTGCGTTAATCGTCTGCATAGATTTCAAACTAATTGGGCGCGGAACCTCGTCAACAAAGATGTGTTGCAATCCGCTATTTATGTTGGCTTGTCCGAGGAAACTTGTGCCGTTATGCGGGTTGTCATGGCTGCACGTATCAATTCCCCACAAAACAACCGGTTGTAACGAGCAGGGTTACGTCGACGTCTCACATGGCATCGGCAGTTTGGGGCCGGATATTCGTGGCGAACCTTCCAATGCGTGCCTGATCATCATGCGGGACATCCCGTCATAACGGATTCAAGATAGAGCAAGCGACGCGCGTTGCGGACCTTTATCATGCCGTGCTTGAACGAAAGCCCAGCGCGCCGGCGCTTATTGCATGGCGTTTGTTGTCACGCGATCACGGGCATAGTACCGATTCAACTCCCCGAGAAATTTTTCGTCGAGATGTAGGGTTAACGGGCTGACGATACTCTTGGCGTCGACGCCCTTTTTTACGACGACCAACACCAGGTTCTTTTGCCACTGCTTCACAAAGTCGGGGATGGGCGTTCTGACGTGACCGCGGGCCGGATCGGCCAAGTAGACATATTGCTCGTCGACGCCACGAACAACCACGAAGTGATCGTATCCATTGACGACGATTCCGACGATCAGTGGGATTTTCGATTCGCGCAGCTTCTCAAAGCTTAGGCGACCGATCGTGGACAAGTAATCCACGCGAACCGCCAAGCGGCGCAGGTCGGTGAGTGACAAACCCCTTTGAATACGGTCTTTCAATTCTTCGAGGGAGAGCATGCGTCCCGTTTCGAGAAGAAGCTGGGTTTCGGTTACGTTTCCACCCCAATGGTATTTAATGAGCGTGGCCAGCGCGGCGGCGCCACACGAATAGTCACGCTGCTGCATGACGATGTTCTGCGTGCGAATATCCATCCAACTCTTTAGGTAGACCTGCGTGCGACGATCGCGATCACGAACCGGCACTCTCGCGATTCGCTTGTTCTCTCCCGCCCACGTTTCGACCGGAGCCGAAAGCAATGGACCGATGGTCGCGATCAATGCGACAGCAATGATTTGTCGATAAGTTACAGTGGCGTTACGACAGTTCATCATTGGTCGCCCAAAGGCTGGGAAGGTAACCGTGTGATTGCCCGTCAGGTGGAGCCCATGCCTGCGGTCCACTTTTCTACTCCGGTACTGATCAAGCGCTAGTGAGTGTAGCTAACGCCAAACAGCGTGTTCGCCGCGGCATCGGTAACGCCGAAATTGACAAAGGGTTCCAGCATCTTGATTCTCTGGTTTTTCTTGAGCTCTTTGTTCTTGCTAATCGTGGCAGCCAAGCGAACGGAGATGGGCTCGCGGATACTCCCAGCCAGCCGTACTCCGTCGATTTTATCCTCCGTGATATACGAACCAATGAACGACGCGCTGAGCGTGACACGTGGATTGACCGCGAAGCCGGCCCCGAAGCGATAGAAGATCTGCTTGCCTGGATTCACCGTGATGTGTCCACTGCCAATGTTCACGTCGAAATTGCTTTCAAAGCGATGGCGATAGCCAAGCCCGTAGAAAATAACGATCGGATCGTAGGTCTGAATGAAGTTCACCCCGGCGGTGAGTGTCCAGAATCCTTGACCGAGCGCGTTGCCCGGCGTGGAGAGCGACGTGACAAAATTACTATTCCCCGTTGGAACCGAAAACGCCAGTACCCCCAAGACATCGGGAAAGTGATCGTTCCCTTTGATGAGCATTCGCGTCATACCCGCGCTGATGTCACCTAATCCACCGGAGTTATCGAACTCATCCACGCCGAAGGACGAGATTTCTCCGTTGGACCAGCCAAAGGGAACATTCACGAAGACTTGGGTAACGGGAGTCAACCCAAGGCGGAATTCAATTGGCAGCAACAACAGCCGTTGTTTGCGTTGTGATTCGCCAATCTGCAAGAGATTTCCATTGAGTTGAGCAACGGGGAAATCACTTTCATTGATGAGGTATTGAAGTGTTACATCGAACTGGTACTGACCCGGTTCGAGCAAGATCGATTGTCGCCGCAAAAACTGTAGTTCGTTGGTGGTTTTCTCGGGAGCCTTCCCTAGCTTGGTTTTCTCGTTTTTAAGCGACGCGGGTTCGGCGTCGGATTTCTTTCCAGAGTTTGAATCGTTCGCGGAAGCCTGATCGTTGGGTGTGGGAATTCGCGGCGGTTGGTTTGCCGGCGCCAAAGCTGGATTCATCGTAGGGGGAACTTGTGCCACGCGCGATGCCCCGGGACCCAATCGCATTGGATTAGCGTGGGACAGCGCGGGAGTGTTGATCGAATCCGGCTGAACCGACCGCGGCGCAAGGGGTTGCCGCGGCATCTGTGGCGGAAAACCTTTCAGCGGAACGATTGGCGATATCACAGGCGGTGAAGCCATGGAGCCAGAAGGCGATCCGACCATTGACTGGGACGCGGCGTTCGATGCCGACGCCGGAAACATGGGGTCGGAATTGTCTCGCGATGAAAGCGTCACCGCGCTGTCGGTAACCATCTCGTACGGCACGCCGTCAAACTGCCGTGGCTCCATCGATGTTTGTCCGACACTCGATTCATCGGACGCGTATTGAAAGTCGTCGGGCAAGCGTGGCGTCTCGCTGGCGTCATCGGAGCCATGATCGCCAACACTTTGTTTCGCCGGATCATCGATCGATTCATTCGTCTGATCGGCGGCGGTGAGTTCCGGCGCGCGTAGCGTGGGTTCTGAAACATCGTCAGCGGCGGTCCAAGAAGCGGTGCCTGGCCCTTGCCCCACCTCTTTCTTGCTTGCATCGACGTTCGCGATCGCCCCGACAGTCAATTCCTCGTAATACGTTGGCTGGACTTCCGAATCCGCAACGAACGACTCTGCTTGATCCTGCGCGTCTGGGATTTCAAGCACCATCGGTTGTGGTGACGTGATAAAGACGTAATCGAACATGAAATGCCCCGCGCCGAGAAGGAGTATTCCCGTCAGAAGCGCGAGTGCTGTTAGACCAATTAAGGATCGCTCGTTCATCGACCAACTTCCACCCGTGTGAGGTGTTCTGCGATGTATTCCAACGCGATTTTTTACAAGTCTCCAAGGGTGGATGCCGTGCCGTTACCTCCATCGAATTAGGCCGCGCCTTGCACCTTGCCTTGCACCGCCCGCGCCTTAAACCATGGAGGTTTGCGCGGGTGGCTGTGACTGGCGCAGCCGTTTCCAATGTTCCGACGGCATTCCCATGGCCAATCGCAAGGCCCCCATCGCCCCGGAGAACACGGTATCGTGAACGCGCGACACCCTGATTCTTCCGTGCTCCGCAAGGGCGGCTTCCAAGACGGTGTCGAGCCCCTTCAATTGGCTTCCGCCTCCGCTGAGCACGATGTTGCTGATGATCGGATGCTGGACTTCGGGGTCAAGTTGCCAGATCAGTTCGTGGATACCCTTGACGATTTCGGCAACGATCATCTCGCACGACTGACGCAGCGGTTCGGTCACGTCAAACTCCCGCGGCGGTCTTCCCTTTACGGGTAACTTTACTTTGACCGACTTTTCTTCACTGCCCACGAAACCGTGTTTTTCCTTGACCTGTCGCGCGATGTTCAACGACAGTCGTGCTTCTGGATGTGCCGCCAACATCCGCTGGCAAAAATCGTCGTCGACGAAATCGCCACCATAAGGGATCGTTAGCTGATCTTGGTCCTCTGGCAGCGCGCCAAACATCGGGCAAAGGTCAATCGTCCCCGCGCCGATGTCGATAACAAGCCCGTTGTGACATTGCTTCGTGCCATAGCCAACGGCGAACGGCTCGGGAACGAGCATGACATGGTCCAACGCTTGTTGTGCGATCTCCAAGACCAGTTGTTTGTTTTTCGCGGTGCAGCGCGACGGAACTCCAACCACGCCACAGGTGGTCGCCTCGCGCGACGGTTGAACCAGCGATACCGCTTGCCTCAGGATTAGGGTAGCAGCCTTCTTGTTGCGAATTGCCTCTTCTTCATTGATTCCGACCGCCGCTGGATCTTGAAATTTTAGGGCTCCCCGTTGAAACGGTCGCACCACATCCAAGGCAAGACGATGGTCGTGAATCTCGGCGCCAAACACCACGTCCTGCCCAATCATCTCTCGGGCGATGTGATCTTTGGGCCAGCCAACCACCGTCTGCATCACCTCACGCAGGCCATTGGAACTCGCTACCGACGTATTTAAGGTTCCGAAATCGATCCCGACGAATACCGTTTCCATTGAATCTGTTCCTTCCTTGTCTTGCCGTGGGCTAGAGATCGTCCGTTTCGCGAATCCGAAGGTTTTGTTCGAGTATCTTCGTAAACACTCCAACTCGTGCCTGAGTGTCTTGGCTTGCCGCTGGATGATCGCCAAAGCTCTCTGGTTTGAAGTCCTCTCGATTGCGTTTCGTGTTAGTCTCCGCGAAACTCGTTGTGTCGGTCTCCGCGAAATGCTCGGCTTCAACTTCTTGCGATGGGGTTGCATCGACACGCCGTTTTCGTTTTCCCGTCGAACCCCCTCGCCGCTTGCGCTGGGAATTCGATTTTGTCTTCGGCCTCCGCGGTCGTTCTTCCTGATGCGGATCCACATCGGCGTAGACGAACGAGGGGTGCATCATGAAAGGGGGCATGTACGCTTGCTGTGGATAGGCCATGTATGCCGGATAGGGCTGTTGCGAAGACCCCGCCATCCGCTGTTGGGATGTCATGCCTGTTTCTTGTTGCCCTTGCTGATATGTCTCGGCAAACGACCCCGGCGGCACGGCAACACGGCGTGGAATGATGCGATTCGCCAAACCACGAAGAACCAGCGAGATCAATAGCAAGAACAGCGTGGCAAGAATACCCACGAAGACACCATACAAAGCCGCTATCCATCGTTGGTCTAAGGCTTGAGTTAGCGGCGCCGGAGGAACAATCGTTGCCGGTGGCGTAACGCTTGATGGCGGTATCGTACGGATCGATGCGGCTGGCGTTACAACCGTTGTAGGCGAAATCGGCATGCGCGGTTCGCTTACGGGCTGAATCGGGACCGTACATGCCGGAGGATGGTCGATCACAACCGTCGCCGCTGGAACTTCATCCTCGATGTTGGCATCTCGATAGCCGTCTAGCTTTTCCATCAGCCAACCACCGTCGGTCGTACTCCCTGTCTCGGAAGTTTCATCGCTTTGGATTGTCCCATTCGGCTTTTCCCCCGAATTGGTCGAATTAGGAGATACCGTTCCAGGGCGATGAACGCAGCACGCGTCCCGTGAAATCGGAAAGCCACCCACCTCGGGACACGGGGGATCTTCCGGCTGGCACGATGTAATTTGATGATTGACGCCGCTGGTCGTGAAAGACTCTGATTCGTTGTCTGCCGCGATCTCTCGCGGTGTCTGTTCGCGCGGGATGTTATTCTCCACCCCTAGGTCGGCGGCAGTATTGCTTTGGGAATCGATCATCGCCCCATCAAGTTCTGGAGCAGGATTTCCCGTCGTGTCACCCTCGGTATTCACCTGAGGTGGCGATGTATCGTCGATCGTCTCGGGCAACGGTATCGATGTCCGATCGCTTAATAACCCGGGGGCGACACTGGCGGCGGCGATGCTGTCACCGCTGGCCGCTTCTTCCGCGACAACGGCTTCGTCATGGGCCCCAAATTGCGGTTCCGGGGCGTCTCCCAGCACATCTCCGTGACCGAAAACGACCAATGCCATGGCGAAAAACAGCGACCACATTGCTTGTTGTGCAAGTTTCATCAGCGCTAGCTCCTGGTTCGCGAGGATATCGCGATTTCTTCCACATGAAGCTGTTGGTCGACTCCGTGGGTTGTTCTGCTTGAGGTAATTATTCCTGTTAATCGGATTAGACAAAATAGGCAACTGGCAATTCAGGCATTGCCAGCGGCGTTACGAGTAAGAAAGGTTGAGAAAACTAGACAAAGTGACTCTAGCGATCATTCGTGTTGAGACGATACTTTTTCTCAGACAACCTTTGCGGGTTGTGTGGGCCATATCAGTAGTGACGAACAAACGTGTCGTACTGATGGCCGAGAATCGTTGAAAGCTGAGTCGCTTTCGTTACGGTCGCATACAACTGTCTGACTCAGATAAAGAAGAAGAAAGAAAGACTCGCCCACCGGGAGTCGCCTTGCGAATTTCCGGTAATCCGCGTGGCGGGCCTTTGTATCCTCATAGCCTAAATCACGACCTTTGTATCCGGGGGGATTACGATGGCCAAGGTTGCCGTCTCTGCCAGCGCTGTACTGTTTTTGATCGCGGTTCTCGGACCGGCGTCTGCCCAGGATGCGGTCGACGAATCCGTCGTAACGATCCAAGGCGTTTCCGAATCGGTCGATGACCTGATCAAACAGGCGTCGATTCAAGACTCCGCCGTCTCTCAAGAGGCTGAACCAGCACCGGTTCCACTTATCGAGACGACAACGCCAGAGTCAGATGATGTCGGACCAGATGAGTCGCTTCGTCTCGCCGGCTTCGTGGAAAAGCAGGAAGAAGTTCCGATTCCACCAAGCAATTCCGAACTCGTTACTGCTGATGATATTGGTCCCGTGTTTCTACACGAAGACGGATCGCGGATATCTGGCGATCTTTGGGGAACATGGAACACCTGGTTTCAAACGGGACTCTACGCTGGAGTTGAAGGCACCTTCCTGGCACCGATCAACGAACCCATTCAGTCGGTCTATCTCACCGATTTAACGAACAACAACCAGTACACGGCTCGTTCGCAATCGGGCCTTGGAGGGGGTGTTCGCACTTGGATTGGATTACAGAATCATGGTTGGGGATTTCGAGTACGCTATTGGCACTTTGGCGACGAAGCCGTTCGCCCTGATCCGGTGGTGCCAACCAATGCCGAACCCACGACCACTTCCGCATCCTATCTTAGGGCTGACGTAGTCGACATCGAACTGACCCAACGGTATTTCTTTCTAGGCCAACAGATCAGCACGTCGTTCGGTGCTCGATATGCTGAATTGGAACGCAACAATACGGCCGTCGCTTACGGTGATCTCGGCAACGGAGTCAATTTATATGGACTCGCCATGGGCGCGAACAATGTCTCAGGGACCGGGTTCACCACCTCAATCGGTGGCCTCAAGCCGTTGCACTTCTTCTGGAACCGGTCTTGTGATGATTGCGGAGGTGCATGCGGCGGGCAATGCGCTCGCCCATGTGGGCAGTGGCTCGGCTACTGGAATGTACGCGGCTCGGTACTATGGGCCGACTCGACGGTTTCGGCGTTGACCGATGCCAACGCCGTGATCAAAGGTGCCGCGGTTGCCTCGGCCTTTTCACGGAACAAAGCCTCGGCCTCCAAAGATCACTCGGAAACTTTGGGGATCATCGAATTGCAGTTGGGCATGAAGTACCAGCGGCATCTACGCTGCTGTCCCGCGATCGCCTTCCTTCGAGCGGGTGCGGAATATCAGTATTGGAATACCGGTGACCTCACGGCGACCAGCAACTCGTTCGCCTTCCTGCAAGGGGGCACTCCGGCGTTTGGTGCTCGCGTCGATTCCGTCGCCGACGCACACAACGGCAACTTGGGCCTGATCGGATTCACGATCGGTGCCGGGCTAACCTACTAGGCCTCAGAGGCCACCGCGTGTCACTCCCAGTTTGGCACGATAATCGCCGTGTCTCTTGACAGAGCGTGGTTGGAATGACCACCACGCCAACGTGATGCGTGAAAGCCGTGAGCATGTGTCACAACGTGTGTGCCACAAATATGATTCATGGGTTCAATTCGCTCACCGCTGGGGTGTACGGACTCCGCGCCGCCACGCTACCACCGATGCCGGATTTTGGATATTAGCAACTTTCCGAGCCACGACAGGGCCAAACCGTGGCGGCTCATATCGACCACCACTTCCATGAATCGTGAGCAATACATTGCGGCACTCGAATTCTGGTTCGCGGCCGAAACCGCTGGTGCCATTGCCGGTGAAGTCGCCATGCTCGTACGATCCGACCCCGAGGAAAAACGGAAACTCGACATTTTTCGCAGAATCGAGGCCAGCAACAAGATGCTTTGCCGAGATGCGTTACAAGCCGAAGGCAATGCCCGACCGGTTATTGCGACGTCGTTTTATCGTAACGGATACAAGCTCGGTCTACGGTTCGCCGAGGGAGATTGGTTATCGTTCCTCGATCGATTCGAGGCAACCGTCCATCCTGAAGAATTTACTGGGCGCTTCATCGACGACTCGGGGAATGAGACCTTGCACGAATACGAAGGTGTCGACATGCCCCTGCTAAGACATCTTGCCAGGCACGAAGCGTCGCTCGCCGAATTCGTTTCGCGAGAACGCGCCGGCCGGAACAAAGACTCCACCGAAGCGATGGAACGGATTCTTGATAGCAAGTTATGCGCGGGACTCGTTGGTCCACACGATCCGGTTGGCTGGTAATCCCTTCACTTCATGGCGGTAAGCGATGACAGCTCTCACTTCGACACTCCATTCAAATCAACCCGTTCACCCTCTTGGCGACAAATCTCGAGTGTTGTTGGTAAGCGTCTTCGGGCCCTATGCCCAGGACGATGCTTACGGCAGCCGGGTGATCAACCCGATGGAGCTATACCATAACCAGGTCACTCGGGTTCAGCAGGGGTTCTCGCTCCGCACATTCAATCGATCGTGGGGCCTCATGTTGATGCAAGTCAATATCGAGGCGCCCTGCACGCTGTTGGATTTCCCCACGGAGGAGCGGTTTATCGAGGAGTTGAAGAACCAGCCCTACGACATTATCGGTATCAGCTCGATCATGACGAATCTGCTGAAGGTGCGTCGCATGTGCAAGCTGATTCGCAAGCATCAGCCCCAAGCAACCATCGTCGTGGGTGGGCATATCGCCAACCTTCCCGCCCTGGGAAAATACGCCGACGTCGACCACATCGTCCAAGGTGACGGCGTCCGTTGGATGCGAGGCTTTCTGGGAGAGGACGTCTCTCGTCCCATCCGACATCCGGTTGTACGCGCCAACATCGGAACGCAAATTATGGGCGTCGACTTACGGAACCATCCCGGCGACGCCTGTGCGACGCTCATTCCCGCGGTTGGTTGCCCCATGGGATGCAATTTTTGCTCCACTTCCGCGATGTTCGGCGGCAAGGGAAAGTTCATCAAATACTATCCCTCTGGTAACGATTTATTTGAGGTCATGTGCCAGTTGGAGTCGGCTCTAAACGTCAAAGCATTCTTCGTGATGGACGAAAACTTTCTGCTCGACAAGAAGCGAGCGCTGGAGTTGCTCGATCGCATGGAAGAGCACGATAAAGCGTGGTCTCTCTACGTGTTCAGTTCGGCGAACGTCTTGCGGAAGTACTCCATGGACCAGTTGGTGTCGCTTGGTGTCTCGTGGGTGTGGCTCGGCTTGGAAGGCAAAGCTTCGCGGTATAAGAAGCTGGCGGGTACCAACACCGTCGCGTTCGTTCGTAAGTTGCAAGACCATGGAATTCGCGTTCTCGGGTCGAGCATCATCGGGCTGGAAGAACACACGCCGGAAAACATCGACGAGGCAATCGATCATGCGGTCAGCCACGACACCGAGTTTCATCAGTTCATGCTCTACACGCCCATTCCTGGAACTCCCCTGTTCGCAGAGCATGAAGCCGACGGGTCGCTGAAGAGTCTCGCCGAGGTTTCAATCGCCGACATTCATGGACAGTATCTATTCAATTACCACCATCCGCATATTCCCGAAGGCGATGAAACGAAGTTCTTGTTAAGGGCCTTTCAACGCGACATGGAAGTCAACGGTCCAAGCGTCGTGCGAATCGTTCGCAACGTCTTGCGGTCGTGGAAAAAATACAAGCATCACCCCAATCCTCGCATTCGTGAGAGGTTTGCTCACGAGGCATCGAACTTGCCTGTCCGCTATGCGGGCGTGCTATGGGCCACGCGACAGGCCTATCGCGACGATCCAAGGCGCGTTGATCAGATCACTCGATTGTTGAAAGAACTGCACGCGGAATTTGGATGGCGATCACGGATCGCCGCGCCCGTTGCAGGGCGCTATCTGTACCGTATGCTCCGTCGAAAAAACGAAATGCTTGAGAAAGGCTGGACGTATGAGCCGCCCACGTTCTACGAAACCAATCACGAGCAAGGGCCAAAACACGCGATACGCGTGAAAGGTGTTCAAGCCGGGGACGGTTCTCAATCCGTCGTTCCCAAGCCGGCAATCGCCGCCCGGCACGCAACGGGGCATCTTCTCAAAGACACCGCTTGAGACGAAAGTTTATCCTGCGGGGAACGCCTTTCACGATGGCGACGATGCGCTGCCCGCATGTCGCCACAGCCACCATTGGGCTTTCCAAAGCAGATGTCGATTGCGGCGGCGGTGAAAGCGTGGGCTGTGACGAACGCTGAACACGACATCACGCATCAAGCGAATGGACTTCCGCATATCCCCCTGTTCTTGGCTGAGCAGGGCGTAGTCGTACGTGCCCTCTGGCTGTCCAGGGTAGAAACGCAAGAGCTGGTCATACACTTCGGCCGCGCGCTGCGCATTGCCCAAACGCTGATGCGTCTGGGCCAGTCTCAAGTACGCATGGCCGTAGTCGTGGTCTGGCTTGATGCTGTGTACTTTCTCGAAGAAGTTCACTGCCTTGTCGTATTGACCCTTGTCGAAGTAACACATTCCAAGCCGATACGTGGCCTCCAAATGCTCCGGGTCTGCTTCAAGCGTTCGCTCGAACCAGGGAATGGCCTTCGACTGCCGGCCCTGCCTGAGATACAACTGACCAAGCTGCGCCATGTGGTGTGGCTTGTTCATGTTGGCGATCTTGCGCTGCAAATCCTCTATCTCAAGACGTCGTCCACGTAGACGTTCAAACACCTGCCGCAACTCATCGCTAAGTTGGCGATAGAGCCCCGGGGCAAAAAAGAGCGAAAAGAAAAACATCGGGCAGGCCAAGCCCATCGCGGTGTTCACGATGTATTGCGATGCCCGCGCAAGCGGGTACGGCAACAGGGGCGTCAGCAGTGCCAACCCGACGACGACAAGGATCGAGATCGTTAACAAACGGAGCATGTAGAAAATATATCGCCGCGACGGGAACTCCGCGACCGCTCGTTTGAGAATCGGGCCGCGAAAAGATAGGATCCGCCGAATCGCCACCTTGAAACAGAAGTCGAGGAAAACCACCATGAAATTAGGTTTGATCAACTCCGCCTGGGTGCAGGCAGGACAGCCGATGGAATTCGGACTGCGGAAGACGAAAGAAATCGGCTTCGACACCGTCGACATTTTTGCCGACCCGCTGGACATGGACATTCGCCAGCGACGGGCAGTCAAGGACGAATGCGACCGTTTGGAGTTGCCTATCGTGTCGATTCCCTGTGTCGCGATTGGGCTGATTGATTTCAACCCCAGCGTGCAGGAGTTTCATCGCGAACGTGTCGAGGCATATCTCGATTTAGCCTATGAATACGGGGCACGCAACGTGTTGCTGGTCATCGGCGAGTACATCTGGCAACGTGAAGTCATCGCCCCCGAAGATCAATGGAACGCGGGCGTGGAGAACGTTCGGCAACTTGGCAACCATGCGGCGGACCTTGGCTTGGAGATCGCATTGGAGCTGGAACCGTTCAAGCTGTCCTTGCTCAACGACATGGACACAATGGTTCGGTTCTTGGACGACGTCGACCACCCGGCGGTGAAGGCCAATATCGACATCTCACATTTGGCGCTTGCGAACGTCCCGCCGAGCGAATTGATCCGCATTGAAGGCCGCGCGGCCCATGTTCACATTTCCGATTGCGATGGTCGCGTCCACGGCGACCTACCACCGGGGCGAGGTGTTGTCGCGTTCGAGCCTTATCTGCGAGCCATCGCCGACTTGAAAATCGAGGGGGCCATCTCGATCGAGTTGGAGTACTCACCCGAGCCTGAGCGAATCGTTCAGTGGGTAACCGAAGCCTACCGCGAAACCGATCGGCTGATGCAAGCCGTTGGACTTCGCGATTGAAACAGCCCCCACGCTATTCAGTTCGCAACCACTGAGGCACGCGTTGCACCTGCCCGTTGCGATCGACACAGGCCAACATACTGTCACCCTTGGCCAGAAGAAGGTCGTCGCGATAGAGGTGATATTCGTGCTCGATCTTCGCCGCCGACACACGCTTCACCGTCGTTCGCAAGCGCAAGACGTCGTCGTACCGGGCGGGCTGGTGATAGCGGGTTTCAAGACGAACCACGACCATGAATAGCCCATCTTCCTCAAACTCGCGATAGCTGACCCCCGCGGAACGCAGTAGTTCGGTTCGTCCCATCTCGAAGTAGATGATGTAATTCGCATGATGCAGAAACCCCATCGAGTCGGTCTCGCAATACCGAACGCGGATCTCCATTTCGTGTTCGCTAACAGGCTGTTGAACCATTGGTCAGACGTTGGGTAAAGGAACGTGGCGATCGCGTGATGGGGAATAGATGGCAAGGCCACCGGCAACCATTCTAACCAATGTGGTCGTTTTTCGAGGTTTGGCAAGGTCCAAAACGAGAACGGTACGTTACGAACCGCGCCTGTTGCCTGGTATATTGACGGAAATCGAACATTTGCGTAGGCTTAGTAGCAAGAGGGAGGCACTATGCAAGCTTGGCCCTGGTGTGTCAGACATTCGTGCTGGGGCATCCACCATCATTCCCAAGCGGCCGGATTGAGAGCAACGCATGAGCGTGGGAGAAGGTTCGGATATCGACTTCGCCACGATGAGGGGCCGCAATTATCCCACCATCCGGCAATTCACCGTGTTTCTCGAGAATCGCGTCGGGCAATTGCTCGAAGTGGTCCGTCGGTTCGAGGGTAGCAAGGTCCGAATCGTTGCGCTTTCCATCGTCGATACGACAGAGTGCGCGTTTGTCCGCTTCCTGTTGAGCCATCCCGAACAAGGGCGAGAAATCTTGGAACGCGCGGGCTTGGCAATGATCGAAAGCGACCTCATCGGTGTCGAGCTTCCTCCGACTTCGCAACCCCTGATCCGAGTTTGCAAGGCGTTGCTCGAAGCCGAAGTGAACATCGTGCAGACCTATCCCTTGTTGGTCCGCCCGCGTGGTCGTCCGGCGGTGGCTCTCATGGTCGACAATATCGACGTTGCCATGGAGACGCTGGCATCCAACGGCTTTGTAATGATTACCGAAGGCGATCTCATCGAGGAAGCTCGTTAAGCGTAAGCGTCGAATCGTGGTCGCGAAAGTTCTTGTCGTGGAGCTTCAGTCGTACAAGACCCAATTCGCTCGCAAAGTTCGTTTAATTTGTTCAATCTCTTGCTCCGATTTTGGTGGCTCCCCGAGCAACCTCTTCCGTATCACCTCGGCTTTTTCGCGAGATGTCGCTTGAATCAGGCGACTGATTCCACTGGAATCCTTCACATAAAACCAATAGGGAACGAACTGCTCGTTCCGTGTCCGCGCCGAGAGCATTACCTGAACATGCCCACCGAGAGTTGGGTACCGAACGACCACGTATCCTTCCTGTTTTCCGTCGTTCGTAACGCCCAATAAATCAGTGTCCGTGGCAAGCACGGGCCGAAACTTTCCCGGGGCGAGTGTGATTTCTTGGGTCCAGTTGTTTCCGGTAGCGCGATGTAGTTGGAACGTGAACGGGGCATCCGTGATATTCCAGATTTGTCCTTCAGCAGGCTCGGCGTTTTTACCTTCCGTGTCCGCTTGCCCTGCCGCCGCGTGATTGGAAAATCCTATAAGCAGCAGCATCGTCGTGATGACGATCGCCGGAAACCGAGGCCCTACGAAGACGAGCACTGTCTTGTCCGCGGTATGGTTTCCCATAAGAACCAATTCCTTTGCCGTGCGTTGGGAAACGACGAGCGTCATGAATATTCCGGGCTAGCGAATTGACCGTTAGCCCGACAGCCGCGCGGAGCACAAGGTGAATCGTCCGAACCCGCGCCGGCGAAGCTATCGCCTATGTTAGCCAGTGGAAGCCGAATTGGCCATCGCCGTCGGCACGGATTGTCCTCTGAAGCGAAGTTCGTGGCCATCTCCCGTCTGGCAGAACCACCTTACATCCAGTTGTCGTCTCCGAATAACAGATCCTCGGTGTCTGGAATTCGACGCACACCTTGGGCCAAGGTCGCGGCCATTGACTCATTCTGATGAAGGTTGGGATCAAGATCGCCGAGCCCCAAGGTATGCCCAAGTTCGTGGGAGACAACCGACAACAAATCGACGCCCATTACCTCAGCGTCCGTCGGATCGATGTGCCACCCGATCCCGGCGGCGTCGCTGTCGAGATAGATGAGATCATCCATCGCCAAGCCAAGGTAGTCGCCCGGCAAATCGACAATGCGGAAATCGATTCCGGCAAGCGTTGTGGCTAGACTGCTGTTGAGTCCCACGGTCGTCCAACGGGCGATCGCCTCGACAACAGCCGGCTGCAACGCGGCATCCGTCAACGCCGCGGCGTCGGAATTCAACACGGGCGTTCCAGCCAGTCGAAGCGGGGAGCCCGACGGACCGTTCCAATCGCCGATCAGCGGTTGCCAACCACCTCCGGCAGGCCCGTAATTGAACGCCGGGATGTCCGCCACGCCGGAGTTATTGGAATTGCGAAGAAAGAACGTCGATGTGGAACCGTTGTAGGCACCGATGGAGTCGACGCCATCGCTGTTCCAATCGCCCGCCAAAGGAGTCCACCCCGAGGCTCCATAATTGAATGCTGGTACATCCGCGACTCCGACCGTGTTGCTGTTGCGAAGAAAGAACGTCGCCGTGGCGGAATTGTAGACCCCCACGGTGTCGGTGCCGCTACCATCCCAATCGCCCACGATAGGATCCCAACCGGATAAGCCGTAGTTGAACGCCGGCACGTCCGCCACCCCGGTCGTGTTGCTGTTGCGAAGGAAGAACGTCGCCGTGGCAGGGTTGTAAACCCCAACCGTATCGACGCCGTCGCCGTTCCAGTCGCCCACCAAGGGAGTCCAACCGGGCATTCCGAAATTGAATGCCGGAATGTCCACGTCGCCGCTTTCGTTGGAGTTACTGAGAAAGAACATCGCCGTCGCCGGATCGTAGACCCCCACGGTTTGCGTTCCGTCGCCATTGAAATCGCCAGAGATGGCCGTCCAACCAGGTTGCCCATAAGTAAACTGCCCGGCGTCGGCCACTCCGGAGTTGTTCTCGCTTCGGAGAAACACACCCGCCGCGTTCGGGTCGAACAGACCAATGGTGCTTTGCGTAACCCCAGCACCCGTACCGCCAACGCCACCCGAAGGAGGCGGATCGAAGTTCCCGAACAACGGCAACGCGAACTCATCTCCAAACTGGGCAAACAGGTCCTTGCCCAACGGCTGTGGCGAGAAGGGGTGATCGAGCAAGTCCGCCGTCCCGAATGAATTGCCAGCCCCATGAGGCGGCGGTCCGGCATACTCGATGGAGTTGGGACGTTCTGAGATCAAGAAATACCATTCGCCGGCCCGTTCTGGCAGTTGACCGCTGCGCCCTGGAACCCACAACCCGATATCATCCACTCCATCCAAGTTGATATCCCCCGCGACGGGCCGCTCGAGCACTCCGCTGAAGCTAAAGTTGATCGTATCGTCAACCTGCCCATCAAGACCATCCCAAGCAAAGTCGAATTGGAACACGCCGTTGGCATACGTCCCCAAATCGTCGACGCCGTCGCCATCGAAATCACCCGCGATGGGAAAACCAACCATGTTGCTGTTGGGCAGTTGGACGTCAATGGCGTCGATCACGTCGTTGGCATTGGTATCAAAATACCAAGTCTGTCCGTCGAACAACCCAATCTCATCGCCATCAATATCGAAGCCGTTAAAGTTACCGGCAACCGGCAGCCCATCGATTGCCAAGGGATTGATCAAGTTCAGGTTGGCGACGCCGTCGTTATCCGTGTCGATAATCCATCGCCAAGCACCATTGACGAAGCCATAGGCGCCCAGCTTATCGAATCCGTCGGCGGCGAATCCATGGTTGTTGAAGTTGCCGACAAACAACGCATCGGTGGCGAATCCATATTGGAAGACCAAGTCGCGGTTCGAGAAATCGTGGTTGGTCGGATCAAAGTGGTAGTTGCCATTGGCATCGACAAACACGCTGCCGTCGCTGTAGGTAGCGATTTCAGGGCGACTATCGACCGTGAAACGAGCTACGAAATCGCCGCCGGGAGAACCATCGCCAGAGGGGAACACGGGGTTGTCGTCCGCCGCGTTGGCACCCGACTCCCCGTCCAAAGCGTTGCCCGGTTCATCGGAGATACTGTCGCGCACCCGCAGCGTGAAACGGTCGTCTGGCAGTGGTTCATTAAAGAGCAGCCGAACGGTTGTCGTGCCGGG
>Ga0114931_10001924_pt1 | contig 26473 bp, 21 predicted proteins | sample 2SBtaG_FD_89579 | JGI IMG/M metagenome (GOLD analysis project Ga0114931, IMG submission 89579) | Deep subsurface microbial communities from Kolumbo volcano to uncover new lineages of life (NeLLi) - 2SBTROV14_V59a metaG | ecosystem: Environmental > Aquatic > Marine > Volcanic | place: Kolumbo... | reverse complement strand
TCCTTTATTTCTCCTACTGGATCTATCAGGTTATCTCCTCGTAAGATACGTTGAATATTCTCAGGATCAAAGATTTCTTTGTTCTTGCCTGGGAGTCCAACTCCTGTCCCAGTGATGACCACCTTATCAAGGTTAATTCCATATTTCTCCAAGAGGCTACTCTCGCTACCAAGTCCACTATAATTCGCTTTAAACTTCTCAAACGACTCCCGTACGAAGGATGAGAATGCTTGTCCTTGGAATTGGAGAAAATCTTCGAAGAGTGGATCAGATGCAATATCTCTCTCAACAACCGATGTAAGATCCACTGAGCTCTGTGATCTTTCAAGAATTCTCTGTTGAACAGGTTCGGATTGCTGTAATGGTTCCAATTGCTGTAATGGTTCTGATTCCCGAATGCGTACTGGTTCAACTCTCTTCTCTACAACTGGTTTAAGCATGAACTCTTCACTTTGTTCTGCATCTCCTATTTTATACCCAGATGCTGAAAGTGCAGCTAGTCCCTCGAAGAAGTGATAGATTCCTCCCTTCTTCGGATGATTTGTCACCACTGAGAGAATATCCTCCTCTTCAAGTATCTCCGCAACGAATGAAGCTAAGGCACGCATGGGTCCAACTTCAAAGAATAATCTTGCACCATTATTGAACATGGATCTTGTCTGAGAAGTCCATTCAACTGGTGACTCAACCTGTTTTTCTAGAAGCTTCCGAATCTCATCTGGGTCTTCTGGATAGAAATCTCCAAGAACATTGGATGAGACTGGTATCTTTGGCTTTGAGAAGGTAATTGTTCTTAGATATTTTGCAAGTGTATCAGCAGCAGGTGCAACAATCTTTGTATGGAATGCAGCAGACACATTGAGTTGAATTGCTCTCATTCCCTTTGCATCAAAAACCTTGATGGCTTCTTTTACTCCCTCAGTCGATCCTGATATGACAACTCGTTTTGTACTGTTCTTGTTTGCAGCTATTGCATATCCTTTCACTTCTTCATCAAGGATCTTAACTACTTCATCAAGACTCCCAGATATAGAGGCCATTGTACCTTTGTCCTCAGCATCGACCTCAGACATTGCCTTTCCTCGAATTGCAACAGCCATCAGTGCATCATTGAAACTCAGAATCTCTGCAGCAACAAGTGCAGCATACTCGCCTAAAGAGTGTCCTGCTACCATATCTGGTTTTATTCCAAACTCTGAGTAATCTATAGAGTGCTATATCTGCTGTCAACATTGCAGGTTGTGTGTACTGTGTCTGCTTGAGTTTCTTTTCTGCTGCTTGTATATCTCCATCGGTGAAGATTAAGCTACTCAGATTGAATCCAAGGAATTCATTTAAGACTGAATCCGCCTCATCGAACGTTTGTTTAACAATTGGGAACCTCATAGCAAGATCTCTGAGCATATTCACATATTGAGAACCTTGACCCGTAAAAAGGAAAGCTAACTTACCGCTTGAAATACCTTCTGAGTAGAAGATGCCACGTGCCCGAGCTCCTTTCCTTAGATTTTCTTTCTCAATTACAGCTGAGGAAAATTCAATAGATTTTCTTATTGAGTCAACACTTGTTCCAGAAAAACATAATTTGACATCTCCTGTTCCAGTACTAATCTTCTTTACAATCTCTGTCAAAGTCATTGCTGCAGGATTCGTCGAGTAATCTTCACTGGGGAGTCCTTCAAGTGCTTTCTTTATCTCTTCTTTGAGGGTATCTGCTGAAGGTGCAGAGATTTGGATCATCTCTCCGATACTCCTAGCGTATTCCTGCATGTATTTATCGTATGGAAGTGCAATTGCAATGTTTTTATCTGGGAAGTAGTCAAAGTCTGGATTGTACTCCTCCATTATCAGGTGAAAGTTTGTTCCTCCAAATCCAAATGCAGAAACTCCTGCTTTTCTCGTGGTTGATGGATCATGTTCCCAGGGTTTCGCCTTTGTGTTCACATAGAACGGAGAATTATCCCAGTCTATATTTGGATTAGGTACCTTGAAGTTGATAGACGGAGGAAGTATTTTGTTGTGCAGAGAAAGAGCAACTTTGATAATAGCAGCTGCTCCTGCTGCACTCTTGAGATGACCAATTTGACTCTTTATTGATCCCAATGCAATAGAGTGATTTGGAAGGTTACTTTCTGAAAAAATCTTCTGAAGATTCTCAACCTCAACCCGATCTCCGACTGCTGTAGAAGTCCCATGAGCTTCAATTAAACTAATATCTGATGCTTTCACTCCTGAATTCACAAGTGCTCTTCGTACTGCCAATTCCTGTCCGATTGGATTAGGGGCTGTAATTCCTTTTCCTTTTCCATCAGAAGAAGATCCGACACCTCGAATAAGGGCATAAATTTGATCCCCATCTCTTATAGCATCTTCCAGTCTTTTCATGAGGAAGAAACCCACTCCTTCTCCCATGACAAATCCGTTTGCACCCTTGTCAAATGGGCGTGAACCATCGGGAGAGAGTGCACCAATTTTGCAGAATTTTACAAAAGAAGAGATCTCATTACTTCGATCTGCCCCTCCACAAAGCACAGAATCTACCTCTCCTGAAACAAGTGATTTGTATGCTTCATCAACAGCAGCAATTGAGGATGCACATGCTGCATCAGTTGTCATATTCTTTCCTCGAAGATTGAAAACATTGGCAACCCTACCCGCTATGACATTAGCCAGCTCTCCTGGCATTGAATCTTCTGTTATCTCAGTCAATGGTTCAAGATAAATCTTCTTGAGATCCACCAACATTGATTTCTGAACCGATGGACTCAAACCTTGAAATTCATGTGTTTCCTTGAGAGATTTTTCAACCTCTGGATAATATACTCTTCTTGTGTATTGTCTGACAATTTCTCCTCCCATTGAATTACCAAGAATAACTGCAGTGTTCTCTGTATTGATATTAGCTCCTTCAAGGGCTTGTCTTGCAGCTTCAAGAGCCATCTGCTGAACAGCATCAATCTGATTTGCAACTTTTGGGGGAATCCTGAATTTTATACTTTGGAACTCAAAATTAGTTACCCAAGAACCTATCTTACTATAACTCTTGTCAGGTACCGATTTATCAGGGTCATAGTACATATCTGGATCCCATCTATCTTTTGGAACTTCCCTGATAGAATTCCTCCCAGATCGAATATTATCCCAAAATTCCTGAATAGAATTCGCATCTGGCATGACCGCACCCAATCCGATTATCGCAACTGGGTCGCCTAGATAGGTGATACGTGTTTTGGAAAATCTAATCTTAGTCTCTGATTTCTTTGAATTTGTTGTCACGTGTTATGCACCCTATTTTGAATATATGTCAGGCATTGATTGAGGGTTGATAAATTATGCTTTTGGTCAAACTGCAATGACTGAATCTATAAATTATGGACACGAAGAAGCTGATTAAGAGAATCACCGAGATTGTGAATATCCACAAAGTTTGTCCCCAAATCGAAGATTTTGTACTAAAATGCTCCCATATTGGTTTTTCTAACTTATTGATATTTTCTGTTGGCAAAATGAAGAATAATCGACTCTCAATATTGTCTACTCGTAAAATACCTGATGTCGGAAGAATGAATACGATTCTATAACGGCATGTTTCCATGCTTGCGTTTCATCCGTATTTCTCTCTTGCTAATCAGAGGCCATAGACTCTCTATCAATTTAGGACGAGTTTCGGATGGAAGGATAACTGCATCGACATATCCCAAGTTTGCAGCTTCATATGGATTGTAGAATTGTTTCTTGTAATCACTCTCTATCTCCAATCTTTTAGAATCTGGATCATCTGATTCTGCTAATTCCTTTCGAAAAATAACATTAACTGCTGCCTCCGAACCCATAACTGCTATTTCTGCAGTGGGCCATGCGAGATTGACATCTGTTCTCAAATGCTTTGATGCCATAACAATATAGGCTCCACCAAAGGCTTTTCTAGTTACAACTGCAATTTTCGGAACAGTAGCTTCACAATATGCGTAGAGGAGTTTCGCACCATTTCTAATTATACCTCTCCACTCCTCATTCTTACCTGGTAGAAATCCAGGAACATCAACAAATGTAATAATAGGTATGTTGAAGGCATCACAGAATCGAATAAATTTAGAACCTTTGATAGAGGCTTCCGAATCGAGTGCACCTGCCAATATATTCGGCTGGTTAGCTACAATACCTACCGGATATCCATTTAAACGACCAAATCCAACAATTATGTTTCTTGCCCACTTATCCTGTACTTCGAAGAAATCCCCGTGATCTAGAACCTCGCAGATGATTTTCCTCATATCGTACGCCTGCTTTGAGTCATCAGGTATGATTGAGTTCAATGCATCTGACATTCGGGCTTTGTCATCTGTTGGATCCACCTTTGTAGGATATTCTAAATTGTTTGAGGGGATGAAACTGAGAATTCTTCTAATTATTGCAATTGAGTCCTTCTTATCTACTCCCTCAAAATGTGCCACCCCTGATTTGTAGGAGTGAATGGAAGCGCCGCCCAAATCTTCAAATGAGATATCCTCTCCAGTCACTGTCTTCACAACACTTGGACCTGTTACAAACATGTGTGAAGTGTCTTTGGTCATAATTATGAAATCTGTAAGGGCTGGAGAATAAACTGCACCTCCTGCTGATGGCCCCATTATTACACTGATCTGAGGTATGACACCTGATGCGTCAACATTTCGGAAAAAAATCTCTCCATAGCCAGCAAGTGCGGCCACTCCCTCCTGAATTCTGGCACCACCAGAGTCGTTAAAACCAATTATTGGCGCTCCATTCTTTAATGCCTGATCCATGATATGTGCTATTTTCATTGCATGGGCATTTCCTAGTGATCCTCCCATAACTGTGAAATCCTGTGAGTAGACATAAACCAATCTTCCGTTAACTCTACCGTACCCTGTGATCACTCCATCTCCAAGGAATTTCTTCTTCTCCATGCCGAAATTTGTATTCTGATGGGTCACAAATTGGCCCGTTTCAACAAAAGTCTCTGAATCAAGAAAAAGGAGAATTCTCTCTCGTGCAGTATACTTTCCCTTCGCATGCTGAGAATCGATCCTTTTCTTACCACCTCCAAGTTTTGCTTGTTTTTCCTTCTTTACGAAATTGGCTAATTTCGTGCTGGTTGGGATATCAAGAGATTTTCCTTTGTTTTTTGAACTTTGATCATGGTCAGAAGGCATCTTAATTCAGATAATATTCAGTGATTTTTAGACCTTTGGAAAACTCTTCCAAGAGAATTATTCTTCTTCTGGTGGCTTTTCTTCCTTGAAAATCTCAATGAGTTGAGAATTATTGTCAACTTGATCCTGCAACTTCACACTGATGCTCTTGACAACTCCGCCCATCTCTGTTATGAGTTCATTCTGCATTTTCATAGCCTCCAGTGTTATTATCTTTGATCCTGGTTTAATCACATCTCCAACTTTTACGTGAATCCCCACAATAACTCCTGGAAGTGGAGCTCTAATAACTTCTTTTCCAGAAGCACTTCCTGAAGATCGCTTCAAAGTTGGGACAGAAGGAGTATAGCTAAATTCAACCATCCTACCGTCAAGGAATATCTGACCAGCAGAAGGATCTATGTGATACTCATGACCAGAAACTTCCACTACTTGTAATCCAGCTGTATTCGTGGTGATATTCGGGGTAAAAAGCATCCCCTCGATTATTATCTTCCCGTCTTTGTCATTATGGAGAAGTGTCGTCTTTCTACCTGCAAAAGTTATGTCGTATTCCTTGTATTTACTCAGATCCACCTTAGATTCGTTACTTTTTAGTTTCTTTGCCATCTCCTGAGCTTTCATTGATTTCTTAATGTCCGATGACATAATTACCATCTCCCTGTCGCTTCTTTCAGCGACTGATTCATCCACCCAATTTCCTTCCGTTGTGGTAAAAAGACCTTCCGTGTTGAGTGCTGGCTCGCAAAAAGGGCTGCTACCCTTCTCGCAAAAGCAACTTTAATGTATGGAACTATATTGTTTTCCTCCACAAACCTTGTAGTGATATCTCCTCTGTGGAAGTTCTTATTTGCTAAAACCACTCTGTGGAAAGGAAGATTTGTTGGTAAATTGGATAAAGATAACTCAGTTAGTGCAAGATATGCACGTCTAATTGCCTGCTTCCGATCTTCGCCCCAGATGATGAGTTTTCCAAGAAGTGAGTCATACTCCCTTGGGATTGTGTATCCAGCATAAAGGTGGGAGTCAAATCTCACTCCGGGGCCACCTGGTATCTGTAATTTTGATACTGTACCTACTGTCGGTGCCCAATCATTAAGTGGATCCTCACTGTTAATTCTTAGTTCGATCGCATGACCCTTGAACTCAATTTTCTTTTGACTCCAAGAAAGATTCCTACCGTCTGCAATTCTCAATTGCTCTAAAACAAGATCACGACCGGTAATTGCTTCTGTGATTGGATGCTCAACTTGCAACCTAGTGTTTACCTCATTGAAGTAAAACCTTCCATCTTCATAAAGGAACTCTGCGGTACCTGCATTCTCATAACCCACCTTCTTAGCTAATTTTTTGACAGCAGCTCCAACAGTCTCTCTCTCCTCCTCAGTGATAGCTGTTGAGGGTGCTTCCTCGATGAACTTCTGATGTCTCCTCTGGATAGAGCATTCACGCTCACCCATGTGGATAACTTTCCCCTTGGAGTCTGCAATAAATTGAATCTCAATGTGTCTTGGTCTTTCAATGAACTTCTCTATGAATACCTCACTTTTCCCAAATACTGCTGCTGCTTGCCTTGATGTATTTGTTATTGCATCTAAAAGGTCTTCTTCCTTATACACAACTTTGATACCCATACCCCCTCCTCCGAAAGATGCTTTCACTATAACTGGATACCCAATTTCCTTCGCCAACTTCTTCGCATCTTCATCTGCTAGAACAGGCTCGTCACTCCCAGGTGTAGTAGGTACACCTGCTTTTTCGGCAACCTTACGCGAAGAGAGCTTATCACCAAGGACATTAATTGCTTGAGCAGAAGGACCAATCCATTTGATACCAGTTTCAGTCACTGCCTTCGCAAAATGGGGATTTTCTGAGAGAAATCCATATCCTGGATGGATGGCATCAACCTCCATATTTTGGGCTATATCAACAATCTTCTCAATATTGAGGTAATTCTCACTGAGAGCGCCACCTCCTAGACTCTTAGAAAAATCAGCTTTTCTAATATGGATGCAGTCTTTATCCTGTTCCGCGTATATAGCAACTGTTTCAATACCTTGGGTTTTAGCTCCTCGAATCACTCTGAGTGCAATTTCCCCTCGATTAGCAATAAGCAGTATCTCCATATTTGACACCTTCAAGAAACAAGTACTTTAGTAGTCTGCTCCTCAAATTTCAAAAGAAGGGAGGCTATAAAAGTTATGTGATGACTTGAAATCATTACAAAGTAGATAAGTGCAAGAAAAATCAGTATTAGGACTCTATAGTACGAATAGGAGAAGTACAGATTTTTATTTTCTCCCATTAAACTTTTTGCATGGACATCCCTAGTGACCTTCGGGTCAATATTATGGAAAATGTTACTCCATTTGCTAAAAAGATGGGGTACAACGATGACCAGATTCAAGATTTTGGAATATTTCTTGAATCTATTGAAGCTATTATGGAGAAGGCAGATCCAATGGATTGGGACAGAAATGAAGTCCATCTTAAAGATGGAAAAGTCATTCTTCCTGGAAATTTTGAAGCTCTCTTGAAAGAGTTGGTCGTAGAAAATGAACTTTACTCTTGGTTTATTCCTGAGAAACTTGGTGGCTATGGATATACCAATATCTTTGTTTCTGGTGTGATGCAGCTCCTCTCTTATATCGATATATCATTCGGGATTATGACTGGAATATCACTCACCGTCATGGAACCACTTGTGAGGAAACCAACTGGTTTGATGGAGAATATTGTAGAAAATTTCGCAAGAGGAAAGAACATAGGATTTGTCGGATTCTCAGAACCTCAAGCTGGTTCCAATCTCCAAAATGTAAAATCAAAATCTGTCCTTGATGGAAACGATTACATTCTTGAAGGTACAAAAATATGGATATCAAATGGTGGATATGCAAATGCCGGATTATTGCTGACGACTAATGAAGTCGATGGCAAGGCAGATGGTACCAATGTATTCATTGTAGAAAATCCAAAGGAACTTGTCTGTGAAAGACTTGAAGAGAAGATGGGATTACATGCATCTCCAACTGCCCAACTACATTTTGAGAATCTTAGGGTGCCAAAGGAGGCAATAGTGGGCAAACCAGGAAATGGGTACCGTGGAGTTCTAGAAAGACTTATGTCAATGAGGATTGCGGTATCTATGCAAGGTGCCGCATCAATGTACAGAGCTCGTGATCTCGCATCACAGTACGCTGAAACCCGACAACAATTTGGTCAACCCATTGGACAATTCCCCGCAATAAAGTACAAGATAGATCAGATGAATATTCAAGTACCTCGCATGCTGAAATTTGCATATACTGCTGCCTATGCACTGGACAGATTCAATAAGGGATGGATTCCTGCTGATGTCGGTGCAACAGGTCCTGCTGCTGAAGAGCAAGCAGCATCATTACTTCCTGGAATTGCCATGAGGGGATTAGCTCACTATTTTGCGAGCTCCTCAAAGACCTACAACGCTGAGATTGCTCAAGATATGGCATATGATGCTACTCAAATTTTTGGAGGGAATGGTTTTGTCGCTGAGAATGAGATAAATAAAATCCTTCGGGATATCAGAGTTCTCTCAATTTATGAAGGAACCTCTGAGATACATGACTGGATTATCAGCCGATCTATGGCTGCGGTCGAAATGATCCCAACTCTCAAACCACTTGCTGCATCTTATGATGAAAAAACTCTTTACGAGAAGATGCTCTACCTTCGCTTTCCAAGAATGGAGAACAAGATCTAAATCTCGTATTTCTTGTGAGTACTCTAAGATTTTACCAATATTTTGCAATTTTCTAAAGGTGTACAATTAGATTACAGATAACTCACAAATATATTTTGAGTATGCGATTTCTCTCAATCTTCTAAATCTGATAAAGCATCAGCAATTTCATCAACTACACTTTCAGATTGCTCTTCTTCTCCTAGTAAATCATCTGAATTGAGTTGCTCATTTTCAGGCTTAGTTGAAGGATTTTCTGGATTGGTATCATCTGGCTCTGTACCTTCAGAATCCTCTTCTGATAACTCATCAACAACACCTGTGGCAAGAAGTACCTTTTGTTTTCCCTTGATACGCATAACGCGTACACCTTGTGTGTCTCTTCCCATAACTCTGATATTTTTGACACCAGTCCGAATAAGTATCCCATCAGAGTTTACTAAAGAGATATTGACACCTTCTACTTTATCCATTGGTACGGGCATGGAAGTTATAACGAGACCATTTTTCTTAGTTACCTTGATGTTCTTCACTCCTTTGGCATTTCTTTTTGTGATACGGTAATCAGCAAGTTTGGTTCTCTTTCCATACCCCCGCTCGGTAATTGTAAAGATCGAAGTATCTTCATAATCCGATTCAGACACTTGAAATGCGGAGATGACTTCATCATCTACTTCCTCTAGTTTCATCCCAAATACTCCCATAGAGCTTCGTCCGACAAGTCTAGCCTCTTCCTCTCTAAAGACAACTGCTTTCCCCTTCTTTGATGCCAAGAAGATGTAATTTTTACCCTCAGTAATGAAGGCGTCTGCAACGCTGTCCTCCTCTTCCTTGAATTTCAAACACCGAATACCATTCTTTCTGATGTTCTTGTACTTGTCCAAGGATGTTCTCTTTACTATTCCATTCTTAGTAACGGTAACGAGAACCCTGTCCTCTGAAAATCCATCTTCTTCGATTGGTACAATCTTGACTATATTGCTCTCAACAGGAATTAAGGTACTCAATTTTCTTCCCTTTCTAATCCGTTTTGCAACTTCTGGAACTTCGTATGCTGGTATCTTGTGTATTACTCCTCTCTCAGTAATGAGAAGAAGATCATCTTTGTTGCTCACAATTTGCAAGTCAAAAAGCTTTTCTCCGTCATTAAGTGGAACTCCTGCTACTCCTCTCCCACCTCGCTTCTGGGTATTAAACTTAGCGAGTTCTATACTTCTTACATATCCTTCGGAAGTGCTACTAATCAGAAGTTTTCTCTCATGGATGAATTTCCGGTCGGTTCCTCCAACAAATATGTCGTGGAAGACGAAATCTGTCCTCCTACTGTCATTGAATCGTTTTTTGACTTCAAGCAACTGAGATTTCATGAGACTTAACCGATGGATACGATCATTGATAATGAGTTTCAGTTCACTAGCTCTGGTCTTTTTCTCTTCTGCTTCTCTCTGAATCTCCCCACTCTCAATTCTAGTGAGTCGTCCAAGGCTCATGTCCAGAACTGCTTTTGATTGGAGCTGTGAGAGTCCAAATTTTGAGATTAAAGCTTGATTGGCCTCTTTCCGACTTTCTGATGAGCGGATTGTCCGGATAACTTCGTCAATATGATCTGTGGCTATAATCAAACCATCCAAGATATGAATCCTTGCTTCAACCTTCTCAAGTTCTTCAGTAGCAATATTCTTGACAACTTTCTCACGAAAGTCAAGGAAGATAGAGAGGGACTGCTTGAGATTCAGTGTTCTGGGTTTTCCCCAGACAAAAGCCAATATACGAGCATGAAAGAGCGTCTCCAAGGATGTACGTTTGAAGAGCTGTGCCTGAATTGTTCTCAGTGACTCTTCATCTTCAAATCCAGTCTCAACCTCAATTTCGATCCTAATCTTGTCCTTAGAGAGATCTCTAATATTCGAGATTCCTCTAATTTTCTTGTCGTTAATTAGGTTAGCAATCTCCTCAATGAGGGTTGTCTTATTTACAAAGTAAGGGATTTCAGTAACCACAAGCAAATTATCCTTAATCTTCTTGTGGGTATCTGGAGATTCAAAGTGTACTCTTGATCGAACTCGGATACTCCCTTTTCCAGTAATGTACAGATCTTGAATTCCCTTCATACCAACAATGAGTCCACCTGTTGGAAAATCCGGACCTTTAACATGCTCCATCAGTTCAAGAACAGATATTTTGGGGTTCTCGATAATTGCAATACATCCATCGACCAGTTCTCCAAGTTGGTGCGGTGGGATGTTTGAAGACATACCAACTGCGATCCCCTTGGCACCATTCAAAAGTAGATTGGGAATGCTTACTGGTAAAACAGTAGGCTCAAATTCCTCTCCATCAAAATTTTCAACAAATTCTACCACTTTCTTAGAAATGTTAGCAGTGAGTTCCTGTGTGATTCTTGCAAGCCTTGCCTCAGTATAACGCATGGCTGCTGGTGGATACCCGTCAATACTCCCAAAGTTACCCTGACCATCAACAAGAGGATATCTCAATGACCAATCTTGGGCCAGTCTGACTACACTCTCGTAGGTGCCTCCAGCATGAGGATGGTACTTACCTGTAACTTCTCCAACGACCCTTGCACATTTCTTGTAATTCGATCTATGGGTCAATCCCATGTCTTGCATTGCCCATACGATTCTCCTGTGTACTGGCTTTAATCCATCACGGGCATCTGGGAGGGCACGATCTGAAATTACATATTTGGAGTATTCTCCAAACCCAAATTTCAGTTCCTTTGTAAAGGATGTCTCTTTTGTCAAATCTTGTGCTTCTGCTGCCATGTTATCCCTCTATATATTTACTGAATCCTCTTCTCCATCAAGGATAAATTTCTCATGCTGTGCCCAATCCTCAAGTTGATCCAGCAATTCTTGTTCCTCCAAAATACTCACATTCTCATCAAGATCTTCTTCTGTTTCGTCTGGATCTTCATTCTCATAATCAAAGGCAGAGAGATAGAACTCTCCCTTTTCAAAATCATCTGCTTCATTGAATACTTCCTTGTTGATGAATTGCTTCCTCCCGGAGACATCATCACCCATCAGGGTGGTAACCCATTTCTCAGATTCTGTCAAATCGGTGAGAAGTACTTTGTCAAGCCTACGGGTACCGACATGCATCACTGTTTCTTCCAGTTGATCCGCATTCATCTCTCCAAGTCCTTTGAATCTGTTAATTTTGACCTCACTCGGTTTAATATCCATATCAACAAGACCATCAAAGAGCGCCTCACGATCACGGTCATTGTAAAGATACAGAGAATTCGCTCCTCCTCTTGCCTTGCTCACCCTTGATGGGAGTGTAATCTTGTACAGTGGTGGTCTAGCCATGTATATGATGCCCTCTTCAAAGAGTGGTCTCATGTGCCTATAGAAGAGTGTGAGAAGAAGTACTGCGATGTGCTGTCCATCCACATCGGCATCTGTAAGAATCACAATCTTCCCATATCTCACTCGAGGTAAGTCAAACTCGTCATCTATTCCCGCTCCTACAGCTGTAATAATGTTCCTAATTTCTTGGTTGTCCAGCATCTTGTTCATACGAGCCTTTTCAACATTGAGAACCTTCCCCCTCATGAAGAGGATCTCCTGAAATCCAGCATCTCTGGCTTTGACAGCGGTTCCTCCTGCTGACTGTCCCTCTACAATGAACAACTCTCTTTTCTTCGGATCTCTCTCCCTACTTGATATTAACTTTCCAGGAAGTGAAACTCTGCTTGAAGAATTCTTTCGAATAAGATCTCTAGCTTTCTGTGCTGCTAATCTTGCCTTTCTTGAAAGAACAGCCTTTTCCACGATGGACTTTCCAAAGACTAAGTTCTCGAAAAGGAACTCTTTAAATGCCTTTCCAAAGACTGACTGAACTATTCCTTCAACTTCACTGTTTCCTAACTTAGTTTTTGTCTGACCTTCAAATTGTGGGTGTGGAACTTTTACCGATATGACACAAACCAGACCTTCTCTTGTATCGTCACCTCTCAGATTCTCATCTTTATCCTTGAGAACCTTAGCCTGCCTACCAAATTCATTCAGTGTCCTTGTCAGACCCGACTTGAATCCAGATACGTGGGTTCCTCCCTCACGAGTATTGATATTATTAACGAAAGCCCGAATAAGCTCCATGTAAGCTTCTGTATAAGTAAGCGCGATCTCGACTCGTACATCCCTCTCCTCACCACTGACATAAAAAACATCCATCCCCTCAATCTTTCTTCGGTTCTCTGTAGTGTCTGTTACAAATTGCTTTAAACCACCTTCAAAGTGGTAGATTTCTTCCTTGACATTTCCGTTTTCATCAACCTGTCTCTCATCTCTAAATGTGATATGGAAACCTTCAGTGAGATATGCAAGTTCCTTGAATCTCCCTGCGAGAATTTCAAAGGAGAATTCGGTTGTCTGGGTGAAGATGCTTGCGTCTGGTTTGAATGTAATTATTGTCCCTGTTGGTTCATCAGGATTTCTAGGTCTCTTATCAACCGTTGTGACTGGAATGCCTTTCTCATATTTCTGTGTGTATACTGCATCCTCCCTGAAACTTTTGGCATAAAACTCTGAAGAGAGCGCACAAACTGCAGAGAGACCTACTCCGTGTAGACCTCCAGACACTTTGTAAGCTTTTTTCCCGAATTTTCCTCCAGAATGAAGATTCGTTAGAATCAATTCTAGAGTAGAGATTCCGTACTCAGGATGTATATCTGCTGGAATACCTGCACCGTCATCCTGAACAGATACGAAGCCATCTGTGTGAATTGTAACCTTGGCTGCTGAACAACGGTTTGCCATCGCCTCATCAACGCTGTTATCAATAACCTCATACACAAGATGGTGTAGCCCTCGCGAACCAGTATCTCCTATGTACATAGCTGGGCGTTGACGAATACCTTCGGTTCCTTTCAATACCGTAATATCTTTCTCGTCATAATTTTCAGACATGCATTCACCACATCATTCCCCGAACAATAGTTCTAAATATCTTAGGAACAACATCTAATTTAAAATTTTCAACTTCTTTGAAATCTGAGAACGAAATACTTGGTTTTTCGAATGAAAAACTCTTGTCTGAAAAATGAATTGTAGGCTCTCTAAGTTCATATTTTTAGGTGTCTTGAATTCGGTGGAATTCGTAGAAAATCAGCTTACAAAATAAAATATGTCAATAATGTATAATCACACTTCACACAATTGTTTTTCAGCACTCTTTTTTCATTTCGCAGTTCTGTAACTAATTTTGTGCATTAATCCATATACTTCATTGGAATTTATTATCTAGTATTTTGTTTAATTCTCTCAGGGTTTGAATATAAGATTCATCTTCAGAACTAAGTATATTCATTATTAACCTTATATTGATTGGAATTTGATGGGGGTTATATCCATCTTTGAGTTTTGAGGAAACTCTGGATATGACCTTACTGTTACTATTGAGTAATTTTGGAAAAAGGGATTCCAAAGTCTTCCTTTCATCATCTGTAATCACTATGTCATACCAATTAATTAACTGCTCTACCATCTCCTTTCCACGGAGTGACAACATTTCCTTTGCACTATCACTTTCAACCTCGTAATCTATTACATACCTCTTTGCAGATCGTCTATAGAATGATGTGACTGTCCTCCCTACTTTCTCATCTCTGCATTTATACACAAATCCTCCCTCTAATAATTTGTCAATATGATGATAAATTCTCTGGGGACTTATCTTTAATACCTGTGAGAGTTCTTTTACAGACCAATCACTCACATAATCCTTTCCCCGATTGTGCTTCTCTTTCATCACTGCCAAAATATCTCTGCGAGTCTGGTGCATAAGTATTCTGATCTTATCGGAGTCAACTACGATCTCGACTTCTGGAATCATTTTCTGACACTCGTCAGATACCGACATAAACACTAATTCTCCTACAATATAATAAATTTAACAGAAGAGGTGATCGTTAATAAGAAGTCAAGAGCAATAGCTTCATTTTCATAAAAGGACTTGATAATGTTTATTTACATTAAGAATAATTTGAATCTGTATTACAAAGGTAGTCACGATGTCAGTTAGAGTAAAGAAAGAAATAGCAGCAGAACTTGCAACACTACTTAGCGCTATTACAAATGAAGCGAAGGTAGATACCATTGGAATATTCACTCATACTGGAGCTCGAGTGGCTTTTTTCACGAAATCTCCTGCTGATCCAAATGAATTTTCAGCAATTGCTGCATCACTCCAGAATGCAGGAAATCTTGCTGTAAACCGGTTGAATTTTGGTGAACCAACTGATATCATGGTTAGATCTAAGAATGGATTCATTATTCTTAGAAAGTTTGACGAATTCATACTTATGGCTGGTGCACGTAATATTGATGTATTCCAGAAGGCTGCTTCCGTTCTTCTTGCTTACTCCCCTAAGATGAAACTTCTCCTTTCAAAGATCCCCCCTGGTCAATATTAAAATAACTTATCCCATTTTCTCAAACATCCTACTCCATGACTTAAGCAGTTGAATAAAAGTAGCAGAATAAAGATAATTTGAATTATTTGGTTGAGTAATATATACTAATCTTCTATCTCGATCATGAACATTGTAGTCAGATCTGAAAGGTTCTGGGTCAGATCTGTATCTAATTCTTCACCAGTTGGTTTGAGGAGCTCCATGAGAATAACTTCACCTGATTGACAGATAAGTCTCGGTGTATACTCATTGACATTGAAGATACCTTCTAATGCATTGTCGAATTCCTCAAGCTCGTAATTGTTTGATTGAACTTTAAACAGAGTATTATTAATGACAACCATTTCCCGCGAGTATCCTTTCGTCTCTTTCAGCTCCTTGAGAATCTCCTTAGCTTTCTCAACCCTTTCTTTGGTATACGCTTTAGCATCGAATTTCTTTGGAGGTACTTTTGCTTTGGGAGAATCTTTTCTTTTAGATACTGGAGGAACTCCTTTCTCATCGATGTCCCCAGATTCATCTAGCATAGTGAGAATTGATCTCTGAGGGCGATTCCCTACTGCTCCCATTCCAGCGACTGGACTACCTGCAAGGGTATCGTCGTACTCCAAATTATCGACGTCAATTCCTTGTTCCCTAGCCATTGCTTCGAGATCTGGTGGTGCTTCTGGCTCGACATAAGTACTGGATGGAGTAGATACTTCTGAAATTTCCCCTCCTGATTTCTCTATGGTTTCCTTAAAAGCTTTAGATTCATCTCCTTGGTCTTCTATCCCTGTTTTGTAATGAAATCCCACACTTTTACGCTTCTCGGTCATTGCCCTGGAGCCGATAAAATTCAATCGTACTCCTGCTTCGGCACCTTTCCAGAGAAAGATTTTCCTTGAATCATGATCTACTATAATGTAGACCTCATCTGACTTCTGGTCGAAATTCTCTATACTTAGAGTTTCTCCTTCAGCAGTTATTTTAAAGAACTCGATAATTTGCATCTTAATTGCTCCTTTTTCCAAGACTAATGTTTTGAATTCTAAATAAAAGTATCTAATTTCTCATTATTAACATTTACTGATACTATTCAGACATCTACTTGGAACAATCCTGTTGTTTTCTATAGGTGTTATTTTATCTCCAATTTCCAATCATAGAATGTGAGCAGGTTCGAAATCATCTATCAAGACGGACTCTACACTCGGAAAAAACTGTCTAAAGATAAACCATTAACTCCTTGGTTACTTGAGAATTCAGAAGTGGGATTCAAAATGCAAGGATTGGTATTTCAACATATCAAACTTCTTGATAAAAAAGTCCTCAATCTGACAACATCTGAATTTCTCAGTGATATACCAGAGTTCTCTATACTGTCTCCCCTACTCAAACCTTCAAATCATTTCGAGAAGTCTATAAAGTTTGAATTGGATACATTTCTCGATCGTCTTGATATGATTAAACTCCCTCAGAATTTCGCACTTGTGTACGACGATAACTATGGAGAAGACTACTTATCCCAACTTCTACAATATAATCCATTTCTTCTTGTTCTTCAAGGATACCTGAAATATCCACCAAAGCATTTTGCAGAGCAACTCATTAAAGTGAGGGGTCTTGTTCCTTTGAATATTGGATTATATCTAGCTGGGAACATCCCAGTTGGGCTTATAGATCTTGTTCTTGCATGTGGTGTGGATGTCATTGATAACAGCTCGGCATATATGGCGGCTTTTCAGCACAAGTGATTTGAGGATGGATTTGTTAGGTATAATAGATCAAATCGCAGAGAACTCGTTGAAACTAATTTGAAAGAAATAAAGAGGGATTTCAGAGGCGCGAAAAATACGGATGATATCTACGGAAGAATGCTTAGATCCGCTCATGCTTCCCCCAATTCTGCCACATTTATCAGGTATTTCTTACGACAAGCTAGTAAAATCCCTGGAGTGAATCTCCATGAGAGAAGGAAATTAAGATTCATTGGTGACGAAGCTCTCATGCATCCGGTGGTTCAAGCTTATCAGAAACGGATGTTGGAGACATATGAGTTCCCAAAGACTGCTCAACTACTAGTCCTTCTTCCATGTTCAGCTAAGAAACCATATAGTGAGTCTCGATCACATCGTTTCTTCAATAAGATACTTCAGAAGGCTTATGGAAAGGGCCGGGGAAATATTGTTGTTTGGTCTCTGACTTCTCCACTTGGTGCAGTACCTAGAGAATTGGAGAACATTTTCCCTGCAGCAAATTATGACATCGCTGTATCTGGTGATTGGTCACAGAAGGAGAGTCAACTTACTGGACAATTCTTAAAGAATCTTCTTACTCTTGTACCTGAGAATGTGGGAATTGTTGCTCATCTCTCTGAAGGTTATAGAGACATGTTTGAAATAGGGATTGAAGGAAGGGACTATGCCTCATGGATAGGTAATAGTCCAACCTCACATGAGGCTGGAAATAGTTTCTTTTCAAACCTCAAGAAATTTGAGGTGAGAAATGATGTGAGCGTCAAAATGATTGAGAGGATGAGAAAGATCAGAAGTGTTACAAGATGGCAATTTGGGAAGGAATTTGAAATAGATCTCAGCAGCCTTAAATTCAAGGGTTATGTACCAAAACCCATCCAAGCAACCAAGAATGGGAAGCACTGGTTTTCCTGGGATTCACTCAGAGGAGTGGTAAAGTACTCAACTGATGCTATGAAAAGCTCAAATTATAAAACAAATAAAAAAGCTACAGTTGAGGGTGACATAGCCAATTCCTCAACCATCTTCCGACCCGGATTACTCTCTATGAATTCAGAAGTATCACCTGGAGACGAAGTACTTCTTTTCAATGAAAGTGATGAATTTATCGGATTAGGTACGGCGCTCCTCTCTGAACCTCTGCACTGAAAATGAGCTCTGGTGCAGTACTGAAGATTAGAAAGAAAGTAAGGAGGAATTGAATTGAGGGCAAACAAAGAAGATTCTAAAGCATTTACCATCGAAATTGGTAACTTAAGAGTCATTTCTGATTCTACAAGGAAAGATCATGACAAAATCATCAATTGGATCGACGGACATAAATTTAAAGATGGTTCAACTGGAAAATCTATTGCATTTATCCTCCCAACCAAAGCTTGTAAGTATGCTAGGGCATCACATGGTGGTTGTTCCTTCTGTACTCTCCCAACTGACAATCCTTGGAATCCCTCAGACGAACTTCTCAATGCACTTCCTGATAGATGTGTCGAGATTTTTGAGAGGAAGAAGAAGGAATTTCCTGAATTAAGAGCTGCGAAGTTCTATACATCTGGAAGCTTCCTCGACCCATGGGAGTTACCGCTTGAAGTAAGGGCTGATATACTCAAGAAATTCTCTCAGATCTCTGACGAAATTGTCATAGAGACTAGGTGTGAATATGTTACAAGAAAGCAATTGGATCATGCGATTCAGTTTGTTGACTCCTCAAAGCTCATCATTGCTATTGGTCAAGAAAGTACTAATGATGAGATCAACGCGAGAGCAAATAACAAGGGACATACCCTAAAACAGTTTACCCGTGCTTCAAATCTAATACATGAGTACAACGCACATGTTAAGGGGTACATTCTCCTCAAACCCATTTTTGTCTCAGAACTTTTGGCAGTATTCGATGCAATTAATTCCGCGAAGGAAATGCTTGACTTAGGTGTAGACAGTATTTCCATAAATCCTTGCTATATTGGTAAAGGGACTCTCATGGAAAAATTGTTTAAAGGAAATGAGTACAAACCTCCTTGGTTATGGAGTGTTCTGGAAGTAACGAAGAGGATCAAAGAGATGGGTGGTGAGAATCTGATTGTCATATCAGATCCAGTTGCTGCTGGTCAGGATAGAGGTCCAAGAAATTGTGGACAATGTGATCGAACCTTCCGTGAAGTTCTAAAGGAATTTTCTGCAACTCAAGATCTCTCACTCCTCAATACACTTGAATGTGACTGCAGGTCTACATATCATGAAATTCTCAGGATGGAAGACTTGAGTTGGGGAAATGGTGTGTCTTTTATACACTGAAGATTCTCAAGAAATATTCCTAGAAAATATGTATAACTTGTACTACTTAATTCTTAAAATTACTCGATTGGAAGTGCCTTGAAACCATATTGAAGAATCTCTTGACCTTCCGATTTCCTAAGAAGCCTAAAAGTCATCTCAACTGGCATCCCTACCTCCAATTCCTTTGAGTAGCTCTCTATAATCTGGCACGAGATACGCACCCCTTCTTCTAGTTCAACTATTCCATAGTAGTAAGGAACCATCAGCTCAAAACCTTTCGCTGCTTCCTCCACTCTCGTGAATTCCACGATTTTGCCCTTATGTCCAAAGATATATCTTGACATGTTTTCTCCCATACATGAAGTGCAATGGGACTGTATTGGGAAATACAAGATATTACAGTTATTACACTTTCTACCTTCCATAAGGTATCTACTTTGATTGGTTCTCCATGATTCTGCTACGCCCACATTTTCACCTTCCAAATATTGTCACAAGGGACGTTCCCCCTGTTCCTCCCATAGAGTGAGTTAGACCCCACTCAATATTCTTAATCTGCCTGTCTCCTGCCAGACCCTTAAATTGCTCATACATCTCAATTGCTTGGGAAACCCCTACTGCACCAAGTGGCGCTCCTCTACCTTTTAGACCTCCACTTGTATTAATTGGAATGCTTCCTTCAAGCGATGTAACTCCGTCCTCAGTAGCTTGACCACCCTTTCCTTTTTCGACTAAACCAAGGGATTCGATAGCGAGAATCTCTGCTATAGTAAATATGTCATGAACTTCTGCTAGATCGATATCCTTCGCAGTGATTCCAACATTCTCATATGCTCTCTCTGCAGCAAATGTTGTACCTGTAAGGGTAGTAAGATCTTTCCTTAGGTGCATCTGAAGAGGTGAATATCCAAATTTTGAGGTGTGGATGTACACTGGATCACTGTCATAGCTCTCAGCTACTTCTGGAGACGCCAGAATTAATGCTGATCCGCCATCACATGCTGCAGTCATATCAAAGAGCCTAAGCGGGTCTGCAATCATTTTTGATCTTAGAATGCTCTCAACCCTCACGTTGATTTTAAATTGAGATTTGGGATTTTTCTTTGCATTCTGGTGATTTTTGACAGCCACCTGAGCAATCTGCTCACGAGTTGTACCATACTCACGCATGTGTGCTTTAGCCATCATTGCAAACCCAGTTGCGAGTGTACCTCCCATATTTGATTCCCACATGACATCTAATCCAGTTGCTAGAGCTCCTTGAGTCTCACTTTGCTTAGTAAATTCAGTCATCTTCTCGACACCAATAACACCTACAATGTCCATGTGACCTGATTGAATACTGTGATAAGCAGTTCGCATTGCTACTGCACCTGATGCTCCAGCAGCTTCTACCTTGAAACTTGGTACTGGAAGATCGGCCAGTGTTGACACCATATTTCCTAGATGCTCCTGTTTGACAAACATCTCTGATCCCATGTTTCCAATGAAGAGAGATTTGATATCATCTTTTTTCACTCCAGAAGAGCGTATCGCATCAAAAAGTGCCTCGACAGCGATCTCATTGATTGCTCGATCATAAAGATCTCCGAATTCAGTACTTCCTACTCCTATTACGGCAATTTTATCCATATACTCACACCTTAATCCATCACTATCTTACCTCTGTGCTTCGCATAGAGTGCGTAGTCCAGAGGGACTCTTTTATCAATATACTCTTCTACTGGATGAGACTGTGAACGCTTCTCAAGGATCTCGTCAGTGACAACAAATGAAAATGCATCACTACCTGCACCGGATCCATATGATACAAGAAGAATTCTCTCACCGGGTTTCGCTTGATCTAGTTGAGCGGCAAATCCGTTCATTGATGCAGCTGAGTATGTGTTTCCAATTCTTCTGACACAGAGTGCATCATCCAATTTTTCAAGAGGAAATCCGAGTTTCTTTGCAACTGACATTGGAAACCTTCCATTTGGTTGATGGAAAGACACTCGGTCGAAATCACTAACTTCAAGTCCTAACTTGTCAAGCAATCCATGTGTGGCAGATTCAGTATGTCTGAAGTATGATGGTGCACCTGTGAACCTCCCTGCATGTGAAGGATACCTAGCTCCTTCTCTTCTCCAGAAGTCAGGTGTGTCAGTGGTGAACGAGTACATTCCCTCAAGTTCAGCAATTACCTTGTCTCTGCCCATGACGACTGCACAACCACCAGCACCAGCTGTATATTCAAGTGCATCTCCGGGACGTCCTTGAGCACAATCTGTGCCAATAGCACAACCGTACTCTATTTCACCTGACTTAACAAGACCTGCTACCATCTGCATACCTGCGGTACCTGCTTTACACGCAAATTCAAGATCTGCCGAAGTGAGATCAGGAGTTGCACATACTGCCTCAGCTACCGTTACTGCAGTCGGTTTGACGGCATAGGGGTGGCTCTCACTCCCTACATAAATTGCACCTAATGCTGATGGGTCTATACCTGCATGATTCAAGGCATTTCGAGCTGCATTTACACTGATTGTAGTTGTGTCCTCATCAATACCTGGGACTGCCTTCTCTGTAACATTGATTCCTTTTGATATGGTCATCCCGTCATCGTTCCAGACTCTAGCGATCTCATCGACCGTCACTCTGTAACGAGGAATATAGACTCCATATCCAACAATTCCAATTGCCGCCATAAGTGTTACCTCAAGAGAGTTTAAAGATACTCTGGATAAAGAATACCCTTAATTCTCACTTTCCCTCTTTTTTTAAGAGTGTTTACCTTCTTCTCTGCTCGTTTTTCAGTGATTCTCTAAGTTTGACCATTGCTAAAATGTAGTTTGGGATATTCTCCTACTAATTTACGAAACTTGTAAAGTATTTTCTGATGAGATAATCCTGCTGAATGTCTATAAACATAGATTCTCTGTATTTCCTACCTCCTTTTTTCGCGAGAATTCATTGTAAATGGTAAACTATTTGTTCTTCAATGCTCATCGAAGAATGTGAAAATTGCTCACGGATCATTCCAAATAATATCAATCTTTCTTCTTCCTCTCCTAATTATTGGTTTCTACCCGTGGGGTACCATTCTCGCTCTGATTTCTGGAAGTTTCTCTTTCTATCTTATCTGGTTCTTCAGGGATCCAGAAAGAACTGTCTTTCTTGATGAAAACAAGATACTTGCGGCTGCAGACGGGACTGTTATCTATTCCCAAGTGTCTGAGAATTTGTATAAGGTGGCTATCCGTATGTCTCCTTTCGATGTCCATATCAACCGTTCACCTATTACTGGTAGATTCATCTCGGAAACTCGAAGACCTGGGAAACACACTTCTGTTTACTTCTCTGGTGCAGAAGAAAAGAACGAGAGTAATCTCATAGTCATCTCCAATGATACTCTAGAAGTGGAAGTCCTACAGCTTACCGGTGCATTTGCAAGAAGAATAGAGACTTGGATCCATCCGGGAAATCAATTGGCGCAGGGTGAGAAAATTGGGATGATCAGGTTTGGAAGTCAGACCAATATACAAGTGAAGACTATTAAGCCAATCAGGATAACTGTGAAAGTAGGAGATAAAGTGAAAGCAGGCTTATCTACAATAATGGAGGTCTATGATGCTGAATAAAATCGATGAAAAGGAGTTTGTCATAGCTGGAAAAAGATTTGATGGATGGCTGTTTCTCGCTAATTTCTCGTCATTTATGAATTTTCTACTTGGTGTAACGATGCTATTCCTCTTCATATTCAACATCAGCATTGCTCATCATTGGTTCACTAGAGGCATCGTCTTTGGTGCCTCTTGGGATGCTATTGATGGAAAATTTGCACGGAGATCAAAGTTCAAGAGTAGATTTGGATCACAGATTGACACATATTCTGATTTGGTTACTTTTGGTCTAGTACCAACAATGATAATTATTGATGTGCTCCATAGTGTTAACTGGATTATTGCGGTTATCTGTGGATTGATGTATGTGTACGCATCCTCTTTCAGACTATCAAGATTCATGATAGGTGGCACAGGAAAATCATTTTCTGGTATGCCTACTCCCGTATCTGCAATCTTCATCGGGTCACTTTACATACTCAATGTGCATTGGGTAATCATCGCTGCAAGTGCAATACTAATCTCATTGATCATGGTCTCCAGTTTCACTTACACTGCTATGAAGAGTATAGATACCACCTTTGATCGAGTTCACTTCATCTTTGGAATTACCCTTATGCTTCTACTCACGTATATTCCAACAATTCTTATTGGGTATATCGCAGCGATTTTTGTACTTTACATTTACTATTTTATCTTTATCGGACCACTCCATGCAACTTGGAGAAACTTATAGAATCTCGCAGGAGCTTATAGAATCTTGTAGAGGCGTGTAGCGTTTGGAGAATCAAATGATTTTGGAGAGATATTCAATTAAAAGGAGATTGGAAAATTAATTTGGGTAAATTGCAGCTATGGTGCTTGCCACCCTTTCAATAATTGGTTGTATGAGCTCAATCGCGCTCTTATCATTGAAAATTAGATACATGAAAGACGATTCAGTAACTTTTTGGAGAAACATGTAGTAATTGTCCAATTCAAGAATACGTTCTTCGATATTCCCAGAGAGTAGTGAGTAAATGACATTAATACTATCCAGAACTGTCTTCTGGAGTTTCTCGAATACTTCCGGTGTTAGATCCCCTTTCTCAATTGTCTCTAAACCTAATGTAGGATGATTTCGTATGACTGTGAGACCTACTAGGGAGTCAAATCTCTCAATCATTTGATCTAAGAGATTCTCCATCTGCATAATAGCAGCAATCATTGCATCACCTTCCGGATCTGTATGAGAAAGGATGTCATCTGAAACCTCACTTTTCTCTTCATCGTCGAAATCAATGAGAACAGACTCCTCAGATGATGTCGATTGACTTTCATCCACGGATTTTTCTGCCTCTTTACTTTTCTCTTCCGCCTCCTTATAGAGTTCGAAAAGATCTTGTATATGCTTGGAAGCTTCGTACTCAACCAATTCTAGATCGAGAACAGTTTTCTTACCGAGCTTGTACTCAGGTAAGATCTCGTCGTCAATCACTAAAAACATCTTGTAGAGGGCAGTACATGCCATTGTGTCTAATGTCTGGTATTCTGATATGCTCTTCTCATGCATGTAGGAAAGAACGTATGAGTCTGTAACACTTTTCATAATTGAATTTGCTACATCATCGTCCAAATCACTGTCGTATGCGATGATAAGTAACACCTCATCAACACTTGTGAATATGAATTTCACCTTTTGTAAAATAATTTGACGTGTGTTTCCTGCTTTCACACCACCTGCAAACCCATTAATTGCGGCAACTAATCCTCCAACCATTTCTGGATTAATGTCATGAGGATTAGAGTAAAATGCCTCCACAATTAGCTCCCCGTCTTCATGGAATAAGAAGATATAATGGAGCTTCTCCTCTGCTGATCTGACTGCTTTTTCAAGATCTGTCCCAAGATCAACCAGTTTGTGGAATTCCGGACTTTCTGACATTCCTATTTACCTGACTACTTTCCTAAGTTAAAGTTTATCGATGCACATTATCAATTTCGCATCTTTCAGATAGGAAAGGTCGATAGAAGAAAACTCTTATTCAGTCAACATAATTCAAACATGAAGAATGCAGATAAGACTCATGGATATACTGGCGGATCCTGACAATCCAGACATTTGGCCACTAAAGCTGAGGATACTACGTGAGGAAACTCGTGAGGTAAATACAAAACCTTTTCCTCATAAATCTACTAACCTCCTGTGCAAATTCTACTGCTACAAAGAAGGCAAATATTTGGTGAATGATCCTCTCGGAGAGAACGAAAAAACTCTCTCTCCAGAGGAAATTGCAAAGATAAGTAGCTTGGATAAGTGCTATGAATGCATTAAAACTGAGGTGCAAGATGGGATCATATACCACGATAAGAATGAGAAGCGGAAGTGGTTCATTGTATTTGATGGAATCGCAGTCATGCATGGAAAGGCTAATCGAAATTCAAGAGTTGAAGGTGCATTTTTCCAAAAATATCCGGAAATTAGACAGGAAATGAATCTAGAGGACATAAACTGATTGACACTTGTCAAATTTGCCAGACACACCTATACAACCATCCTTCAGACATTAACTACTTCATTTCACAGCTTCTTTGGATTCAATTTCTTCATTATTAATTTTCACCTGATGAAAATGTATTTCATGAATTAGTCTATTGGAATTTCTCATTTTGCAATTCTCCTTTTGAATCTCTCCTAGTAGTAAATAACGTGAATCCCTGTACTCTACCATTAACAATGATCTGACAATTCACTTCGTACAATCTGTTTTCAAAAAAGACTGGTGACTAATTCTTAGGTATTATTATTCTTTCCAAGCAACTATGTTCCAAAACAGAACCATCAAATAAAATAATTCAGACTTTAAAGACGTGTGGTGAAGGAAAGCTCGAATTCTGAAATCCCATCGATCTTCTCGAAGAACTCCTCGATCTTGTCCTGAATTCCATCTTCCTCTGGAAGAATGAACTGGCAGACTGCTGCCTTGATTCCAAAGAACAGTGGCTTGGTCTGATAGTCATTCTGCATTTTGATCCTCTCATCAACCTCTGACAAGCGGCTTCTAATCTCAGCGACAACCTTGTCGAGGTCAGTCTCTGGAGATTCTCCTTTTAGGTCATATTGGCACATTATTTCTCCCATATATCTCACCTTATGGTCCCTCAAAATCGCATCCTATACACTTATAGGTGTTTGCGAGGTTGCGACAATTTCCGCATCTTATGATCCTTGAACCACATTGTGGGCAAGCGAATCTTGATTGACCAGTTTCTTTTGGAGAGATACCCTTATTGCATGACAAGCAATACTCCAATCTAATTGCAGGGCTACTCATAATTCTGACAGCTCTATTCTCTTTAAAAAATTGAACGATAGATGCAGTCTGACTTACCAATTGAATATGAGTAAACTAGGTAGAGCAGAGAGGCTTTTCTGCCCTGATCGGTAGTGATATCAAACTAGATCCATAGGAATATCAGATTGGTGAGAAACGATCAGATCTACTTGTCAATAGTATTAAAAAGCTCAATGAGATCTCTTT
>Ga0114931_10001923_pt1 | contig 26478 bp, 30 predicted proteins | sample 2SBtaG_FD_89579 | JGI IMG/M metagenome (GOLD analysis project Ga0114931, IMG submission 89579) | Deep subsurface microbial communities from Kolumbo volcano to uncover new lineages of life (NeLLi) - 2SBTROV14_V59a metaG | ecosystem: Environmental > Aquatic > Marine > Volcanic | place: Kolumbo... | reverse complement strand
TAAATTATCTTCTACTTTAAGTAGTGGCTCATCCACCGCTCCAATATCTTTTAAATTACACATCTCCGGCGGCCATATTTTTATATTATCTGACACTCCAGGAATTATTACTTGAACCACAGGAAATTTCAATACTTTATGAGTATAATCAAGAACTAATAGTTTTGTTTCTAATTTTGTAAGTACACTTTTTATCATTTCAAATGCTTCATCAGTATCTCTATACACCCAATCCTGAAATGGTACCACTGGTCCAGCTTTGTATTTATTTAAATCTAATGGCATTTTACCAGTATTATATAAATCCATATAGGCGAAATTAAGTCTGCTATTATCTACCGGCCCAAGCATCCTCTCTTCAGCAAACGTAGTTCCCTGAATACGCTCTGTTAGTGCCCTCATAATAGCATTACGGCCATTAGTGGCTACTCCCACCTTCAATGTGTTATAACCACGATCTCCAGGCTTAAGGGATTTATTAAAAGTGATAATTCCTATAGCTGGTATTCCTAATCCCATAGATAAATCTTTAGGTACCACTTCAATATTATTTTCCTCAAAATACTTTAAAGATTCAACTACATATTTATCAGTAATTGTAGTAGGATCTATAGTAGGTGTATTCATTTCCTTTGATTTTAAGAATTTCATAACCACATATCTTTCAAACACTTCCATACAACCGTGTAATGTGGCTTCTAAAATAGAGTTTCCGGCGGATAGACCATTGGTACCAGCTAACCATTTTAAAAGATGTACAGGTACATAATATATCTTATCCATTTCAAATACTGCTTTAGCAGGTGCCCATCTCTTAGTCAATACACTTTTCTCTTTTATTAGTTCAATTTGTTTATCGGTTAGTTTAGTTTCTCTGAATATGGCTTTCATATCAATTGTGTCAGTAAAATCTTTGTATCTTCCTTCTACACAACCTTCAACGTATTCATGATCATATATCCTACCGAATAACTCTCGTCTTTCACCTGATTGTCTTAATAAATTAATACCACCTCTACTTACGTGCCAACTTTCAGGATAGGCGGATAATCTTTCCGCCAGCTCAGCATAAGCAGAAGCTATTGCTACTACCTCATTAGGACCTTTGCCATTAGTAACTAGATCTATTTCCTTAGTTCTCAAAGTAGATGAACATAGAAACTTGAATGGCTTATCTATTTTAATGAGTGGAAATAATTTAAGAAGAACGAGACCGTCTTTAATGTTACTGATTGTATCTCTAATATCTATTGTTCTGCCTAACATATTTAAAGCATAATTTTTATCCATTATCATCTTTTATTTCCTCATCATCACATAAATTACAATGATTTATTTCTTCTTTTTAAATTCACATCCATGCTCTGACACTCTGAAGGTGGCAAAACTTACTTTCCCATCTATAACTAATTCTTTTATATTTCTCTGACCATGACTCAATCTACTTTTACCAGTTTTTATTTCAATAAAAATAATTTCATCATCTGTAAATTGTATACCATCCACCGGATTACCTAAAAATCTAAATCTATTTTGGTCATAAGGCCAGTCATTAACAAACGGTGCCATGTTCTCACCTATACGTCCAAGCCTTACCTCTGAACTCTTCTTCTGACTTAGTATTTTTTTACTATATGCCCGTTCTTTCGTTAGATTTTTTTGTAATCTAATATTTAAAAACAATATTACTAATATTAAAATAAAAAATATAATTATAATTACAGGAACTCCTATATTGCTAATGAGCATTTGCTTCCTTTCTATTTTGACTGTATTCAGCGTTATACATCATTCTATTATAAGTATAGTCCATGAGTAATATAGCTTCCCAATTATCGTCACCAACCTTTTTTCTAAAAGATGCTACATTAAAATATTGATTATTAAGAAAACAATGAGAAAGACGATCATGAACACGACATATTTGACTAATGGTTAGTTCTTGAATAGCAAACATAGTGTTAATATGGAACAATTGTATGAACAAATGTTTATATTTTTCTACTATTTCAGCAGAATCCTCCCATTCTCTTTTAAAATCTACATTAAAATTCTTTTTGATAAGATATTTAAATACATCATCAATCAAAGAAAGTTTACATCTGATTATATAATATGAGTCTTCATAGAAGAAATGCCAAGTATCATCTTCTGATAAAATAGTTTCAGCAATATTTAAAATAGACGCCCAAACAAATTCATCAGTACATGGATTTAGTTTATCTTTACTAAATATTATTTCATATATCTCATTATCACGACTATTCTTCTGCCTCATCGTTTTCCACGTCATCAGTGTCTTGATTTGCTTCATCATAATCCACTCTTTTTTGATATGTCCCTTCCAGCTCTTTTGCAAGCGCCATTTTAATTTTCTTTAGATCACCTAATCTCATAACAACATTATCAAGTTGTCCATCATCAATCAAATGGCTGATGGTTCCCTCTATAACTTCCTTGGGATCAAATTTATTTGCTTGTATTAATGATTTTGATTTTGCTTCTATTTGATCACATATCATTAGTATAGCAGACTGAACTGATTTTGGTCTAGAAAATTTATATCTGAATTTACTCTCATCTTTCTCACCAGATTTTTTAAAGAAATATTGCTGTACCATAGTACCATGATGTTGTGATATAATTTCTATAATCTCGCGCGGAAAATTAGGATCATTGAGTAAAATAGTAACACTATCAGATACATGCCTGGTAATCATATTATAACAAATAAAAGGATCCAATTCTTCATAAGTATCTTCACCTTCTAATTGATTCTCCGTAAAATATTTAGGATTAAGAGACTTACCAATATCATGATATAATGCTGCTACTTTCATACATTTAACATCAAGTTCTAAATCAAGACTCATTCCTTCTACCATAGATGCCAATGTTTGACTATGCTTATATGTCCCAGGACACACCTCTCTAAATTTTTTTAATAAAGGATAAGAAGAATCTATTAGTAATGTATAAACACTATCCTCTTTAGGTTTATCTACCTCTTTATCTACTACATCTTCAGACATTTATCACCTCAACATTTCATGTAGTCCAACATAACCACACTTTGAACATACATACTTAGCACCAAATTCTACATTTTTTATTTCCATTATTTTCTCACATTTAGGGCATTTAAATTTTTTACCCTTAATTATTTTCTTTGCTGCTTCTTTAGGTTTATGTAATCTTCCATGTGCTTTATTCATCTTCTATCCTCCTCTGGCATATCGTCAAAAAACCCTGGTTCAACTGATATTAGATAAGTTGAACTCATAGAACGGGCTCTAATATTCCTTTCAATTAAAAAATTATACTTAGGTTTATTATTCCATATCTTTAATCTTTGATCAATAATCTTTTTAGAGTAATCATAGTTTAAAAGTAGGTTTTTAAATGCTTGGTTGTGTGTTTCCCTAAACCAAGTCATATAACCACTTTTCATTAATTCCCAAACCATTTCTTCTCTTTTCTTATTTAAATCATCATTCTCATTTATATATACTTGTCGCCAGTCTTTATATGGATCCAATTCTGGTATTTCAAAAAATTTAGAATTGACTACATGTACTATAAATCCAAATTGTTCTACAAGAAATTGATATTCAACTTTAATAGATGGATAATGCTCTTTATTATCTAATCTTAAAGTATATAGCATTGTCCTAACATTATCACATAATTCATCAAACAACATTTTTATACCCCTACTGTCATTTCATTTTCATCATCAGATTTTGAAATTTTAAAATTCGATTTGTCATTTTCAGTTGATGTTTTTGGTTTTTTAAATTTAAAAACGGCTTTTTTATTTTCAGCGGATATCAACACAGTTGAATGAAGATCAATTTCTTTTTTTAATAAGTTAAGGGCCAATGGAGTAGAAACCGTAGTTTCAATACATCTCTTCAAAGGTCGGGCACCATAAGCATCATCAATCCCATTCTTATAAATAAGATTCCTAATTTTTGAATCAAATTTCAAAGACAAGCCACTAAACTCAGTATCATTGGTTTTAAGGTTGTCATTGAGCTTATGTAATTCTAAATCAATGATTCTCATATAGTCTTTTTTATTCAAAGTCCTAAAATGAATTACATTATCTAATCTATTGAGAAACTCCGGTTTAAACTTCTTCTTTAGTGCTTTATCAAGCGCTGCATCCTTTTTATCTTCAGTCAGTTTAGCTACATCTCCAAAACCAATAGTTTTACCTATTCTATCTACTTCATCTACACCGATATTAGAAGTTAGTATAATAACTGTATCTCTGAAAGAAACACTGTTTCCCTTACCATCAGTTAACCTTCCCTCTTCAAGTACTTGAAGAAGCAATTCGTGTACTTTATGACTGGCTTTTTCTATTTCGTCAAATAACACTACACTAAATGGGTTATTACCAACAGAATTGGTTAAAATACCTCCTTGTTCGTGTCCTATATACCCAGCTGGAGCGCCAATAAGTTTAGCATATTCATGATCAGATGAATACTCAGAACAATCTATAATAATAAGGTTATCTCGCTCTTTAATAAGCTCGTCAGCAAGAATTTTAGAGGCGTAGGTTTTACCAACACCAGTTCTACCAGCGAAAAGAAAGGAACCAATGGGTTTATCTGGGTCTTTAAGACCAACACTTGCTCTCTGAATAGCGCTGACCATCTCATCAATAGCTTTATCTTGCCCAATTAATGTTACCTTCATGTTAGTCCCAAGGTTCAATAGGTCCTTCTTAGGTATATCTTTAAACCTTTTCTTGGATTCTTTTTTTATATAATCACTCATAGAAGAAGTGGTTTTATATTTGTTTTCCCTACTCCTCTTCTTTGTTCGCTTAGCGTCGGGATTATCTGAAAGAGCTTGTGCGTTTTCAAAAGTCAGAAAAGTATTCACTGCGCGACAAAGTTCGTATAATTCCTGCATAAGCAAGTGGGGAGACACTCTATTTGATATACCCATGTTATCTAATAATTTGAACAAATCCTCGAAATTTTCCACACAAATAGACACTACAAAGGTATTAAAACTAATCCTGCTATGAAAAAATCTAGATCTCAAGACGCTTTCTTCATCGGCCGGATCAAACTTTTTAATCACTATGTACTGACCAATTCGTCGCCACCATTTCTTTACCTCATAAGTATCAAGCTCATCAATATCCTTTAATGCCTCTTTAGGCAACTTAGGCTTTTTTGTTTCTTTGGGTGGCTTCGGTGGTTTACTTTTTTTCTTGCTGTCTTCTTCATCGTACACTTTTGCGATCTCGTCATAGTAAGAGGTACTCCACTTTTTATTATCAGTCAACGGTTTTTCATCTGGTTTTAACTTGCCATCTTCTCTTATTTTTATAACATAGTTTCTATTTATAGCCAATTTATCAGGCGATAATAGAGGGTTAACTTTAATTATAGCATCCATTACCGATTTTCTAATTGAAAGAACATCTAATTTATCAGATACTTGCTGATTCATATGAAATAGCAATTGATTTATATTAGCAATACATGTCGCAATTGCAAAATCCTCGTAAAAACTTTGAGTTATTTGGCCTTTTTCCCTCGCCAAATAGGCCAGTTTATCTTCTAAATCATTTTGTGGAATTTTAAGAACTAACAAGTAGAAATCTATATCTTTAAGATATACTTTACTGACCTCGTAATCATTATTATCGTTGGACATACAATTCTCCTTTATAATTTTAAAAATTGAATCTTACTTATATAAATCATTAACGTATCTTATAACTTTTATAGCCTCTGCGTAACTTAAACTTTCTAATTCTGGAGGCGGACCCTCCGTCAATTCTAATGCTTTTAATGTAATTTCATCATAATTTAAGCCCTTCATATCAAGTAGCCCTTCAATAGCTACTTTTTGAACATTATTTATTCCAGACTCCGTATGTATTCCCGGATTTGAAGGAGGTGTAGTTATATTATTATTGGGCGGCGGCACTGTGGGCATTTCTTCTTTAACTGCCGCTTTATTTTCTTTCATCCTTTTAACTCGCTCTGTTGGGCTCAATGGTACATTATCTGGCCGTGAAGGCAATGGTTGCGCCGGTGGTGTCGGTGCTACTGGCTGTTCCTGAACCGGTGTAGGTGCTGCTTTTGGTGTAGCCGGCATCGGTGGTGCTACAGCGGCTGCTGGTACCTTTGGTTCAACAGGTGCCGAAGGCGTCTCCATTGTTGGTTCCGGAGACGTTTCTTGCTTTACAACAATAGTTTGTTCAACTATTTCTGGCACTCCCGGAGGTAGCGGGGGTGTAGGTGCAGGAGTAGCTGGCTGTGTTACCGCTGGTGTTGCTGGCGGGGTTATTGGCGCCGGTGGTGCTTTAACTTCCAAAACAGTAGGAGCATCTACAACCGTTTCTTTAACCTCATGGTTACTGGGAGGTGTTGTTGGCGCACTTGGTGTAGATGGCACTGATGGTGACGTTATATTTTGTCGTGGCGTTGTTGGAGATACCGGTGGTGCCGGAGGTGTTGCCGGCCTTGCTGGTGTAGTTGATACAGACGTGGACTTCTCTGACTCCTCTTTGTATAAAGCAACCCCCCACTTTTTACACGCATCTTTAAGTGCTTTTGAATAAGCCGCTTTAAACGGATCTCCCGGCTCCCCGTCATTTAACGAAGCGCCGCCAAGCCCTTCTTGAAAAACATATTCCCCAGATTCAGGATTTTTAACAGTTACTTTAACTCGAATTATAACATTATCATTAATAATGTCCTGAAAAACAGCTTCGCTTGACCAATCTATACCAAAGGTTTTATTCATCCTATCTGCTACATCTTTCCATTTAATATAAGAATATATTCCGCCCCTTCCTCTTCTTGAAGGTAACTTACCAAATGATTCATAAAGTTTTTCTGAAATATTCATAGTTAATTCTCCTCTTTTTTCTTGCTCCGTAATATAAGTACTAAATCCTATTTGTCAAGTGATTTTAAATGGTCAGCAATAATTGCTGCGGCATTACACGGCACCGCATTACCCACTAAAATATGCTGTTCTTGAATAGACCCCATAAATTCGTAATCATGTGGAAAAGTTTGAATTGCTGCCTTTTCTCTCACAGTTAATTCTCTATTCTCATAAGGATGGATTAACGGATTACGTGTAACGGTATGTGATACATCATCTCTTATTCTTCGTAGATACGTACCCATCCTTGGCATTATTCTAAACACATCAAAACCATTTATAGCTTGTTGTATAAAAACAGACATATCAAATAGTATATCACCGTATTTTATAACCAATGTTTTTTTCTTTGATTTTATTTTCCAAACTGTATCAAATAATATCAAATCACCGTTCTCATTTTTAAAACAAAAATTACGCCACTGACCGGTATAAGTTCTAATATAGTCTTTAGTAACCGGCTTTAAAACCTTAAATTCTATAGGTAAGTCTTTATAGTAACCCCCTTGAGGTATATGAGAAACCTTCTTTTCCCATTCTTCAGAATGATTTTTACACTCCTGATTTGGGTCTGTTTTTCTTATCCCTTTGAACTGCTCTTTAACGCTTGTTTTTAACTTTATAGTCGCCGGAAAAGTAGGTATTATATGTAGATCTTTTCTTATACCGATAAATATTATTCTCCTTCTTTTTTGAGGGACATTATATTCATCAGTTCTTATAATACTAAACTTTACATCATATCCAGCCTTATTAAACTCTTCTTCTATAACTTCTACTATAAGTCTATTTTTATCTTTGCCATTACCGCCTAACTTACGGGTAGAAATGTCAGAAACATTTTCCATAACTACAAACTTAGGCTTTATATAACCAACTACTCTTAAAAAGTCCATAAACAAACTTCTACGAGGATCGTTTTTGTTGATCTCCGTTTCTTTACCGTTCTCGAAGAGTTGATTCTGATTCAACCTGGAAAATGCTTGACAAGGTGGACCGCCAATAACTGCGTCTATTTCGGATTTAGACACGCCTGCCTTATGTAAAGCATCATTAATCATACTCTCATCTAGTTTAGCAACATCCCAATCATAAACATCAACAGTTGGATTATTAGCTTTGAGAGTATTGACAGCCGGCAGCCAGAAATCCGATAGAATAACTGGCTGCCAGCCGGATTGTTTAAAACCGTGATCTAAACCACCAGCTCCGGAAAACAATCCAATAAACTTCATAATCACCTCTATTTAACTGTTGTAGGATTGTCAACGAAAATGAGTTTACGGAAATCGAGTTTAACACCAGGAAGATCACCGGATAAGTATCTACTTAGGAACACATTCTCTGGGTGTTTCTCATGTAAAAGCTCTAACATAGCTCTTTGAGTCTCCTCTTCATTCATCTGATTATACAAATCGTCACTTCCACGAAAGGTATCATAATCTACATTCCAATAATCACCATCAACTAAACTAAATCTAACAAGCTTATTAGTATCTCCGTCACGATCTGAAACCGCTAGAATAACATCCATAAAGCTCTCCAGCACTTCCTCACTCAATCCAGCCTGGTATTTCTTAGGCACGACATCCTTGACTTTGACTTCAGACGAGTACAGTGTAGCATTTAAAACCAGCTTGCTCTTATCACTATAGTCTTTAGTTTTTTTACGATAAGGTACAATTTGACTTTTGTTCTCAACAGCTACTCGCATGTCAATAGAGTACACATCAAACGGTTGTTGAGAAGTATTTTTTGTCCAAGTACTATCTACGAACACATTCTGTAGATGTTCGCACAACAAGCTGGAATGAGTGTCTCTGTAACCATCACTATATATAGTAGGATGTTTAATCAAGAAATTAGCCACAGCCTCTGCTACTAATTCTTTATTGTTATCTGAATGTTTGCTTTTGCTCAGTTTAAATTTAATATCGATTCCTTCTTTCGGTCTAATAAACGAAATATGTTTGCTATGACCAATGTCCTTACCTTTATCTATTGCTTTTTTAATCCTTGTGCTCATGTTTAATTCTCCTTTTTTATTAGGTCTTCTATAGACACACAGACTAACTGCTTACAAATATATTATAAGTATTAATCCTCATTTGTCAAGTCAAACAGCTTAGTTTGTTCGTTTTGCATTAAGTTTGCTTTAATTGTGTTTACGTGATTTTTATTTATTTCAATACCTATACATCTACGATGTAATTGTTTGGCTACTACCAATGTAGTACCACCACCAACAAATGGATCCAATACTAAATCATTTGGTTGGGAAAGAGTTTTCATTAAATACCCAACAGCACTCTTGCCCTGACCCCATTCATGAAATTCTTTATCTCGATGGTCGTCATTGATAAAATCCACCAGAGCATGGCCAGACAGACTATACACATTACCTGGAACTCCGTTTCTAAATATCAAAATAGGTTTCCAGGCACAGACAATAGTACGAGATTGGACTAGTTGTTTGGCACCAGAATGCCTTAATCCCATAGTCCATACATATGAAAGATTCTTTTTAAGTAACTCAATGACAATATCCAGGTATTTTTGTCCAGAATACGCTACTAAATAACCCCCCTTCCCATTTGTATTTTTACCACCCGGCTTAAGTACTCTTGCTGCCACCTCACCAAGTTGTTCCCACAAATACAAGAACTCTTCTGGATAAGGCGGGTCTGTCAAGATTAAGTCAACGCTGTGATCTTCGAGATTATCTGAACACCACTTATAAAAATCAGCATTGACTATTTGAATAGATTTATCTGGGACATACCCCTCAGATAACTTCCAACGTTTTTCAGCCTCCTTTCGTCTTTCCTCGCGTTTAATTTCACTCAGCACTTTTGATGCTGTTACTTTACCCTGTCTTAGTTTTTCTATTGTTTTACTATCTACAAATTCACTACTTTTAATTCTATTGACAGTATGTATATATCCATGAGAAACTCCTGCAGCTTTCGCCATTTCTTTTCTTTTATCAGTTGAAATTTTATTTAAACCCTTTTTATAGTTCAAGTCGTTAAAAAGCCTAGCCCTAGCTTCGTATAAAGCTTCTCGTTTTAGTTCCAACTCAGCACGAACAAATGGAGTCACATTTCGTCTAGATAGCTGATTCGCAAGTATCCATATTTTGGCGTCATCTTCATCTTCAAACTGTATTTCCTTAACTTTAATTTCTAAACCATGTTTTTTGGCTAATCCATATCTATGATGTCCATCAATTATTATATTATTCCAAATAAGAATAGGGTCTCTTATTCCCTCAGATAAAACACTTTGTTCCAGTTCCTTAAAATCAGATTCTTCCAAGGGAGGTATCAAATCTCTGAACTCCTCATTAATTTTTAATGAGACCATACATTATATCCTTTCTTAAAATCATTATAAAAATCATTCGCATTAGTATATACGAATTCTGTTATTTTATCAATATTATGTGTATATCCAAGATAAAATCCATAAGTAAATAATGTCCAAACATACTCAGTATTATGTATTTGTTCCATGCCCTTCTTGATAATTCCTTCTCGTTTACCCACCTTGTTTTTAGGAAAATATAAAGAATCCCGCATAGCATTATCTACAACATCTATAGAAAGTGAAGCATTATCTGTGAAAGTTTTCTCATTAGGGTTATATTGTACATTCTGTTTTATACCCACATCAGTACCGGTGATCTTTTTATATAATTTAACTACTTTATCATGTGTATTTGGAGTAGTTCTTATAGATAGGCACGCTTTGTTCTTTAATAAATATCCCACTGTGTACCAATATCTATGAAAATCAGATACCTCATTTGTAAGAGTAAAATTTATATTTTTATGCGATGACCCCTTTCTCAAAACTTTATGATTTAATGCTCTTAACGACATGATGACATCGTACCCATTTTCCAAAGAGGTTAATAGGACCCAGGGGTATCCTTGGTAATCGCCTAAACCTTTAACTACAAAAGTGCCTTCATCTGAAAAATGTACTTGTAATCCAACCTCTGGCTCAATGTTAATTTTAGCAGAGTCTTTCATTAATGGTTCTGGAACAGTATCTGATTTTAACCAGTCGGTAACACCCACCCCCGTTCTCAACACATGAAGAAAAGAGTCGTTGTGCATCTCATTGTGTAACAGCCGTTCTAGAACCACTTTTACGTTTTTATTACCAGGGCCATAACCTTTTCTATATCGATTGTCACGAACATTCTTTCCCATGTCTATATGCCATGTTTGATAAAAATAATCTGGTCTTATATCTTCACAAATCGGCTCTAACAACTTCTGTAGTGTCATAATAAATGCTCCTTTATATTTACTATGTCTACCATGTCCAATGTGTCTAATATAGGCATTAAATCCGATTTGTCAAGTTAAACTGGCCATACTTATTTGGCCCAGCTGCCCAATATTATAATCTACTTTCTCCCCAATATTATATACTGGCAACTTCCCATATTTAGTTTTATATTTATGGCAATCTTTACACAATATCTGACCATTAGCCAAATTAGTTCTACCGCCGTCTGCATGTGACTCAATATGATCACACTCTGCCTCGAATAGGGAAAGCTTATCACCACATCCTCGACATCTACCATTACATTTGTGGTAAATAGCTAGTTTTTGTTCGTCACTGAAATATCTTTGTGGGTCTTTCTTTTTTAAATTACAATCGTGTTTAATGAACGATATTAGGTAGTTACAACCCTCCTCAATACTGAGTTTATCTAAACGTCTTAAATATTGTTTTTTATATAATTTAGCATCCTCTCGTGATCTTAAATCTGATTCAGTCATCTGTTCTTTATCTTCGGACAATAATGATGCTATATATCCAATGAACCTAATGTATGTATCACCAAAGTCTTTTGGGGACAATGTGCTAAAAAATGTCCTTAATATATAAGCACTATAGGTTATTAGATGAAACTCCCCTTTCGCTATTGTAATAAATCTGCCACGTAACGCCTGATTTACATAATCCATAGTATTAATAGCTTTTTTTATAACATTATCGTCTTCAGACATTGTATCTAAAACTTCATAATAATAATTATTAAGTGACTGTGTAGTTAAACCACAAAATCCTTTATCAATTAACATTACAAGCCTCTGTGATACATCTCGATCACCAAAGCGATCTACCCATGAACCCTTTAACTCTTTAAAAATTGGATGCTTACTTAACTTTATTAAAATAGATCTGGACACAGGGAAATCACTGGCATTCCTTATTTCAGCAGGATTCAATCGTTTACCGGTTGTGTTTGTCCTTGCAAACAATTCTGCTTCTTGTCTTCTAGTCAATCCCTCATAAGTAGTTACATCTAAATTGGCACGTAATATACGATTTCTAAGTTCTTTTGGTAAGTCTTTAAAAACACAACTATTTATCTCTATATAATTACCATTATCCAATGGTATTGGTCCATGTTTCTTAAGTCCTCTTATAACAAGCTTGCCGTCTATGAAATCAAAAGTCGTAATTAATTTTTGTTTACCATTCAAAACTCGATTTGTGTTGTTCTTAAAGTTAAATAAAATCTTATCTGTGTTATGAAAGCCACGAAGTAAAGAATCAATCCAGTAGGTTTCATCCGCAGCTAACCAAACCTCATCCCGCTGTATATCAATAGTCAAATCTATTTTATTATTCTTTTTCCATTTATCATAAAGATCGTCTATTGACTGTTCATTTGTAGTATATCTTGGAATACTCACTTATTTTACCTCCTCCTTTTCCTTACTCTCCACCTTATATTTATTCCACACAGCCAAATCGTACTCAGCTGGAGTGAACCCCATCCTTTTAGCAAATTTTAAAACTTTCTTTTCCAATCTTAAATACACTTTCTTAGATCCAGGAGTTGTTTTAGGAACTTTTCTAACCCCCATTGCTTTTAAATGCTTTAACATATGGGTGTCTAAACCCGCAACCTGAGCGTCTTTTCTTGTATGTAAAATAAAGCACCTCGAAGTCTTCATACCAATGCCATAAATCTGCTCTAATTCCTCCGGGGCACATGTTCTCAAATCAATATCGGCCTGGACAAGTTGATGGAAGGTTATTGCTTTGTGATTATAGCAACCTATACCAGCCTCTTTCATAAGAGACGACAATGGCTTCGGATACTTAGTAGCCAAGACTAGTCTAATGATGTTAAAGGGAGTTATATTTATACAGTTATAGTAGGATGTAAGATTTAGAAACTTATTCAAACATCTGGCTGCGGTGGTACCGTTTTTTCCGGCAGCACAAACCCAGAAAAGAATTTGTTCTTCTAACTCTGTGTTAGTAAGGTTATAATTAGTAATGTTCGCAGGATCGATCATACTTCTACCTTAACATGGACAGCTATTGTATCTGCTTTATTACTGCCTATACGATACATGGGCTCCAATGAGATGTCTTCTATATCAGTCTGAGTCTTATCCTCATACTTCTTCACCAGTTCTAATATCTTATTTTCCAATTCCAGTTTTAATTTCCTTACCTCTTGTACATCCATTATTATTTTTTCCTTTTATTACTTGCCGCTACACGATGTTTTAGAAGCATCTATTCTACCATTGAACTACTGGGCCTGTTATACATATAAGTTAAGCGTTAAATCCTGTTTGTCAACCCATTATTACACTAAACTTAAATTTTTGATTCCTTACTGAGAGATACACCAAAGTCCCGTTGCCCCAGGATGAAGAAGGGCCATAGAGTAGATATTCTGCTACCGCATGACCCGCTTATACTGCTTGTTGACTTGTGGATAAATCCTTACGCATTATTACATACAGTTTCCAATGGTAAATTGTTCGGAGGCTGAGCTATACACGTTTATGGGGTGATCTACGATAATTGAACTCGCTTACACTGGGGTCACGACCCAGCTACGTACCTGTATGTGTCCGACCACCGTATCACATCCTCTTATATAGAGCATAAAGGGTAATACTACATAAACATATAATTGAAGCACATAATCCTATTATATACACTATTCCCATTAAAAATCCTTGTAGTCAACTATTATTTTATATGGCATCTACTACACCATGTGATTAAATTTTTGATAGGTTCGTTCCATGGATATTTCCGTGTATATTTTAAATGATGAACATGAAGTGTAGTTCTTGTGCTTCCACACTTTCTACATTTCCAGCGGTCTCTTTCAAACACCCTCAACCGCTTCTTCTGCCATCTAGGGTCTTGTAATGCTCTGTAATATTGAACTTTAGTAAGGCTTACATATGGCTTTCGTGTAACTTTATTTGACGCTTTCTTCTTTTTTCTACTATTTTTTCGTTTCATGATTACTCCTTGGAGCGGGAACTGAGATTCGAACTCAGACCCTCTGGTTGGAGACCAGAAATGCTAGCCATTAACACCATTCCCGCATCTAAGAATGTTCAAACTAGACATTCTAATTACCATATTATGGTTTAAGTTTATCTGCCAAGTAGCTTCTAAAATTATCAAACTTAGTTTTAGTTGATTTAAACAATTCATCTAAAAATGAGTCCTCAAGTTGCTCCATCCTCAAATTTAAACTATCAATGGCAAGCTGATTATCATGAATTGTTTTTTCAAGAGAAACTAATGAGGATTCTAATTTTTCAAGTCTTTCTGTAACAGATGTTTGTGGTTTTTTATAAAACTCCGTATTATCTATCATACTTATCACCTTATTATTTTATTTTTGGTGGAGGTGGCGGGAACTGCCCCCGCGTCCGCAATGTTTTATCTAAAGAGTTAACGATGATAAATTAATCCAATCAAATAAAGCAATTAAAACATAAATTTAAAACAGTGTATAAGATTCTGTTGCAAGGCTCCTATAGGCCCCCAAAACTTAGGCAGTTGCCATAGTTTTATTATTAAGCAGCTCCACGCCTTCAAGCGCTTCAGCTGCAAAAGACATCATAGTGTTATTGTCAATTATAGTTGTTTTCAATTTTAACGATGTTTAAAAAGGTCATCGCATCGAGTCTTTAGACGCTCCCACCACGTCGAATCTATGTCACCCCCGTTGTCTGCTGTTTATTTTATATCTATTTCAACACGTCTGTCGTTCCAGCACTCAGAACAAAACTTTCCATCTAATTTTCTAATAGGGGATTTCTTTTTGCCGTAATTAACAATAGCAAATTCTTTATCCACACCTTTCTTAGAAAACCAACTACGAATACTTTCAACACGTCTTGAACCTAGTGATAAATTATAATCATCAGGACCACGAAAATCACAAAAAGCAGTTAAAGTTATAACTTTTGGCTTGGTGCTCTTAATATCTGCTAAAGCATCTTCAAGCGTTGCTGTTTGATCAGCTTTAATCACATCACTGTCAAAATCAAAAAACACCACAAACGATTTATAAGCTGTGTTAACAACTACTGGGATTTTGGAGCAAATCCAAGCCGGAGAGGTGTCATTTCCATAGTAAGCCGCCATTGTCATAAAACAGGCCGAATTAGGTCCATAAAACGGCAAAAATTGCGGTTTATCTCGTGCCGATACTGAACCTACACTTACTAGAGTAAAACCAATCATAATTAACGCTGCTAGAAATTTTTTAAACATTTTCTATACCTCCTTATAGCAAATTTATGTCACTAATGTGACAAGTTTAATATAATCAATCTTTCCTAACTTGTCAAGTATTAAATTCTATTTTATTCTAATTTTGTTAACTTCTCCATTATCTCATCTCTAATTTTATCTATGGTTATTATTGCTAAGCTCATATTATCACTTCGTAAATACCCAAGTACAATGCCCATCTGTGTAAATAACATTATTAGAAATTTATTATATTCTTCCTTATCCATAATATATACCTCTCGTCTGAGGTGGGAGGGGTCGAACCCCCGATACAAGGTCCAAGGCCTTGTGTGTTACCTCTACACTACACCTCAATAATGGCTCCAGGGAGAGGAATCGAACCTCCAACCTTCTGGTTAACAGCCAGATGCGTCTACCTATTGAGCTACCCTGGAATGTTGTAATATTTCCAATTCTTCTTTTAAACGCCTTTCTATTTCCTCAGAATAATTGACATAAATCTGTATGTCTTCTTTAGACACATCAGAGTCCCCTTGTATTATCTTGCGGACCAATTTTTCTATATTAGACATATTTTCTCACTTTAAACTACATTGAACCATGGTGTAAGGAGAGTGAGCCGACCACCACATCCTTAAGCTGGTGGTTTACAGCTACTTGGTCTCGTCACATGGCCTGTGACATTACATCCTTGTAGTATAAGCATTAAATATTATTTGTCAAGTTATTTCCACCAAATTGTATAAGCAAAATTGGCAGCCTGAATAAGACCACCCAGAATACTAGCCCAAAGGATAATTCTATTTCTAATCTTTTGTTGTGTAAGTTCATCTGTTTTATCAATAATATCTTGTCCAATTAGTCCATTAGTAAATTTAGTCATCTGTTCCTCCAAATACTGGTTTAGTTAATAAATAATTCGGACCCGTTAATTGCGGTGTTTGTGTATTGTTTGTTTTTCCTATTGCGTCTAACAAATAAATATAACTATTATGCCAAGTGATATTATCATTATTTTTTAATGATTGAATAAAATAATATGTTAATACTCCATGCCATTCGCCGTTTATAATCGCACTTGCTGAAGTCTGTGTGGATCTACAACCTGTTAATAATATATGCTTCTGTGGTCCTCCATCAGTTCTCAATCCTATTGAGTTTAACTTTATGCCTTTAACAGAATAAATCGTCTGTAATATATGTGCAGGCGGGGTTATAGATTTAGTTTTAGAATTAATGTCTTTGCTAATTGTTCCACTATGGCATGAGTCACTTATCATCGACATAATTACACCATCTGGTATCTTTTTAAATCGCTCAGCGATAGCATCATCTGAAATATAACCACCGTTCCAATTGAAATCATAGGGTATTAGAACTTCATCTAGTTTATCTACTTCATCTCCATTCATATCTGGAATTTGGCTTCCATGCCCTGAAAAATGGAACACTAATTCGTCACCTGGAATAGAGGCAAGAATCATTTCTTCCAATAAGTTTAATATATTATTCTTTGTGGCTTCATCATCAGTTATAACCCTTATATTCTTATTTTTAAACCCCTTATCCAACAACACTAATCTTAAATCCGTCACATCTGTCACACAGCCCATAAGATTTATTTTAGGATCATTATAGTTATCTATGCCTACTAAAAGAGCAAATTTTCCAGGCGACCGAGAGACTGGACTATCAGTAGGTACTACCTCGGCCGGTTTCACATCAGTCTTAGAAGAACTGTCACTACTAAATAAATTTTTAATCCATTTCAAAAATCCACACATATTTTTACCTCCAACATTTAATTAATATCTTGATAACATAATGGTACTCCAATATCAAAACCATTAGTTTCAGTTAAACCCTCATTGTAAGCAAATGACCCAGATATAACCGTGGGTAATAACTTACCATAAATAAGATGGTTATAATCAGGTTTACTCATATCATCTAAACACACAGTATAATGCTTTTCTCCGTAAGGCGTTTCTAATAAGAAATAACCAGTACCACTAGTGGATATTGTACTATCAATTAGTTCATTAGTTTCTGATCTATATAAAGCAACTTTTCTTTGAACAGGCTGACACTTTTCTTTTACATATCCCTCTATAAAGTACTTATTGTACTCTGGGAATTGATACGCATAAAATACACTGTAAGTATTGTAACCAATACCACCAGTTTTTTTAGCAGTAACAGTGCTACCATCTTTAAATTCATAATGATGAAAACCCTCGTCCCAAGCTGAACTATTACTTGTATCTACACGGCCTTCTCCAGATATGTTACCACTTATAACCATGGATCTTGATAAATCAAGAGGCTCCTTTGGATGAAAGGATACATCTATCGAAGAAGTGGTAGATAATGACACAAATCCAATGTAAGACTTTATATTTGAACATTCAATTACTTCTACATTAGCATTGTTCATATTATAATAGACGTTATCGTATTTATTAAAGGTAATGTTATAAGTTGTATTGTGATACATTCTATACATAGCTCTACTTGGATAACTGTTTCCATCGGTAGTATTCCATGATCCTAGAAACATAGTTTTTCCAATATCAGGCATATAATCAAGTGAAACACTAACAGAACCGGCGCCACCTAGACCTGTTTTATAAGTATGAGACACTTGCCAATAATTAGATTCTTCTGTACATTCAACAACATACCAAGACACGAATATGTAATCTGAACTATTAGTTCTTATAAATTCAAGTTCGGTGGAATTTTTGAAATGCCCACAAATTTTATGTGCAGCAGAATTTTCTGACCAATCGCCAGAACAACTATACATAATCAAAAATGATCTATCCAAATCTACTTCATTAATCGTGGCTGTTGCTATTGTTCCATCACTTATACATGAACCATGTTGTACTATAACATCTGGAGCAAACTCTACAATGTAGCAGGATACATATCTATCACCATTTGCACCCGCGCCATAATCAATTGTAAAATAATCTGGATCTTTATATCTATAAACTCTTTTATAAAATTTTATAGCTCGAGCATCAGAAAAATTTCCAGATTGTGTTAAAAAAGGAACACATTGATCTATATTCTGACCCTTAGTTAAATGAGCAATAAGAGTAGAAGCATTATTATAGAAATCAATTCTTTCTATAGATTGAACCATTGTTTTAGCTGGAACATGTTTTCTTATACTATTTTTATTTTGGTAATGACCACCAATCCAATCTATAACTACAAAAGCACCATAACTATTATAACCATTACCATTCTTTGCCATTTCAATTGTTCTATTTTCATAATCAATGATACGTATAGAAGCAAAGGACTCGGACACACCGTTGCTACTTGAAGTATCACATCTTATGGAACTTGATTGAACATTATTCATACATGTTAAAGCATAATCATGTCCAGTAAAATCTTCCAAATAGGTACTAGTAACTGGTGATGTAGGAGTAAAATTCGCAAATACTTGATGCGTTCTTATTTTATTACTTTTAAATTTTACTGAAGTTAAATACCAATAAAGTCCATAATAATTTCCATCATATTTATTGACCCGTAACCAGTCTTCATAGTTAAGATAAGCTCTTATGGCGCCTCTGGAAGGGTACCCACCACTATTCGCTGATGCATAACTACAAATCAAAAAAGTATTATACTTACCTGATATATGCTCATCATCACGAATGTCATTCCAAGAACTTGAACTATTTCCAAGAAAATGTTTAGTTGTAAAATTATCTTTTAAGTCTTCTACTACAAAAATAGAGGTATCTACTTCATATGAACTACTGTATCTATAAAATTCTACAGAGGTTTCATCTACAAATCTGACCCTTACCATAGAATCCATGTGCCTAGCTTGGCCGGCAGGAGTAAATGTTTTTGATAAAATGAAACATTTATTAAGATCTGATACCTCTTCTATCTCAGTAGTAGTAGTAGTTTGATTCCATACAGTTGTGTTTTTGTGTTGAACTTTAACTTGATTAGGCCAGAACTCTACCACACTTACATCCACTATACCTTGTCCATCCGCGCCCCATCTAAAGGCGCACACTATCCCGGGTTCTAATAGATACACATTATGCATACATCTATTCATATAGTCACCAGAAGTACTATAATGTGATGCAAAAACAGCACAATTCTTCCAATCCTGCCCCTTTGAAAGAACTTTGTAGCAAAAATTTTCTTCAACATGTAGTCTAAAAGTCTCTACTGATTTTACGAAAGACTCCTCTGCTCCGTCACCTTCAGTAATAGGATTGTCGTTCGAACCGATATCTATATCAATCCCTGCCCAATCCACAGCAGTCACAGTAGAAAGATATACATTCTCCCCTGAACCATTTCTCTGAAAATACAAACTGTCGTTTCCAAGCAGTTTAACAGACACAAAAAGCTGATCTACGGCCCCCGCTGAAGTAGCATCACATCTACAAATACCTTGCATCATTCCCACTACCACAGTAGAAGTAGCGGGGTTAACAACAAGAGGAGAAATGTTAGCATTATTGCCAAGAGTCCTAGTTTTATAAAGATGATCCTCACCTAATCCAGCACTTAATGAATTCAACAGATGATTATCAAAAGGAGTATAAACTTTAGTTTTATCTAAAAATTCTACAACCTGATAAGCCCAATAAATAGTGTAATAATTAGTATCCCCCTTATCATTTCTAATAGTACCATCTGAATAAAAAAATGTTCTACACGTAGCTCTAAGAGGATATGTATAATTGTCAGTTTGCGCAGACGCATAAGAACTTATAATAAACGACCTTAATGGATCTATTGTACTTCTATCTGCTTTTATAACGGACGTTTCCCCTGCTGATCCATGCGCGGAAGAGTTATGATGTACTCTAAAATTATTCTTTAAATCTTCGAATAAATACCAGTGTCCTTGGCAAGAAGCCCCTACACTGTGCCTATAAAAATCTATACTTGTCGTATTAAGGACACGCCCCCTAACCATATGATATGCATATTTACCACTACTGCTGGAACTCCACCAAAAATGTGTCATAGCAGCACGATCCGTGCCACTTAATGTAGTTCCCAAAGTCACTGTATCAGTAGTTTGAGAACTTAAATCAAAGGATCCGTGCTGTACTCTGACTTCATCAGGATTAAATTCTACAACATAGCATTTAATATATAAGGTGTTGTTTCGTTGGTTGCCCCGTTTAAAAACAATAGTGTCTGTATCTTCAAAATAGATATCAAGCAAATGTGAATCATAGTAATCACTACTACCGTGGGAGGTCATGAATGGAACACAATTATCCAAATCAGGTGTCCCACTTAAAGTAGCGGTACCACTTAAAGCAGTTGCGCCTAATGTATATTCTACAAATTGTACTGATTCTACCCAATTTGATACAGACATGGAATTTCCTTAAATATTTATTATTTTGGAGCCCCCGACAGGGATCGAACCCGTGACAGCTGGTTTACAAAACCAGTGCTCTACCAACTGAGCTACGGAGGCATCGCTACTATTAGGCAGGTTAGATAAATGGCGGGCTCTCCCCCAAGTTGAACTGGATATTCCGGCGCTATGACCACATCATCTAAGAACCCATTGGCAGAAAGAGTGGAATCCGGACCCACGAACCGTTTTCACGATTGCTTCCTTAGCGGGGAAGTACCTTAAGGCATCTCGGCCACCTTTCTAATTGTGCCTAGGGTGAGAGTTGAACTCACATGCCTAACGGCACCGGTTTTTGAGACCGACGTGTATACCGATTACACCATATAGGCAATGGTGCCAGATCCTAGACTCGAACTAGGGACCACACGATTATCGGTCGTGGGCTCTGCCAACTGAGCTAATCTGGCATTACTCTAACCAGGTGACTATGTATCCTTGATTATAAGGATCAAACATACGACTAATTTGATAAGAAAGTTTATACTCATCTAATACTTCCATTACAAGCTTTTGCATAATTGAACTATTACCGGTTACTATTTCTGCTTCTAATTTGGAAGCCCAGTTTTTCTCTATGAATCTAATCACCTTATTTCTAACATCTTCATGACGTACTCTATGTAGATCTATCCTCAGAACATTCCTCATCACATAATACCTCTATAAGATCCAATTCTTTAGCACCTACTCTAACATAGTCATCTCCGCCATCAACGAACGATTCATTATCACAACCACATGAAACAAAATCATGTCTATGTTTAGACTCTAATATTTCACCACATTTTTTACATCTTATTTTACTCATGTACTTCCTCCTTTCGGGCCAGCGAGGAATTGAACCCCGTCCTAGAGTTTTGGAGGCTCATTGGTCACCGTGACCTCTGACCCAATGGCGGTCTGTAGAGGTGTTGATCCTATAATTCCATCCGTGTGGTCGCTGCTGGACTTGAACCAGCGACTTCCTGCGTGTAAAGCAGACACTCTCCCAACTAAGTTAAGCGACCCATGTGATACCGGGGGAATTGAACCCGCCATTTCCAGGTTGAAAGCCTGACGTCCTAACCGTTAGACGACGGTACCATGTGCTAGAGAAGAGATTCGAACTCTTAAGCCCTGAGGCACTGGTTCCTAAGACCAGCGTGTATGCCAGTTCCACCACTCTAGCTAGAGTAAGGTCGTAAGCAGGACTTACCGAAGATTCGCATTCCATACCCTCCTCGTGCCTAATACCAGTGGGTTTGTGGTTACTTACGACCGAAGAATTGTGGGTACCAAACCTCACGATACCAATGGCTGATTTCTCAGAAGATTCATTTATCTAAGATTCACTTCCATCGGCCCTGATTCGAACAGGTTAACCTATTATTAAGAGACGGTGGCAGGAGTCGAACCTGCTATGAGCTGGGTTGCAGCCAGCCGCCTTTCCACATTGGCCACACCGCCGATTACTATCTAATTACTTTAAAAATGACGATGATATCTGTAATTATATCTTCTGCCACAATCATTGTAGTACTGCCTATGCCAATTTCTCCATATTTGATGTCTCCTATAGTGCCGGCCACGTATATTATTATGATGTCTATAAATATGATGATGTGGCCAGTATTCATTTCTCCAATTATTATCGAACTGTGCTTGTACATGCCAATTAAAACTCTTATAAGACTTTGTTTTATGTGCATTTACATATAACGGTGTTGCGGCAATAAAAAACAGAGCACTTATAAATATTAACAATTTTTTCATGCTATCACATCCTTTTTTGAGTACAGGGGTGAGAATCGAACTCACGGGGCCAGGCTTATGAAACCTGGTTGAATACCAATTCTCCCTGTACCAATTTATTTTTCATACGGTACAGCATATCCTTTTTGAATAAGGACAGTGTTAACACATATATCTATACCAGAACCATCAGATGGTAGAAATACATCACCTAACCATCTGCCCCATTTTCCTTTTTTATCTCTATAGGTCTGTAACACAACATTCTTACCTAATACAAGCTCTCTAAGAAAATCACGAGACACCATTCCATCATCATGAGTAGGTCCTCGTAACTCTGGGGCATTTATTCCAAAGAGACGGATCTTCTGTCCCCTCAACCACACGCCAAGACCTAAGTCAATATCTACTGTAATTGTATCACCATCGTAAACCTTTGTAACATATGCATTATATGTATACATATTTATATTCCTTATTTAAGTATAACCATTAATTCTTGTTTACATCATTTAGTAGTAACATATTTATTATTTAATATGTGGTGAAGGGTGCCTTTAGAAGATATCCCCCACAAAGACATAACATCTTTGTATGATCTCATAACTTGATGGTCTTTTCTTATAAGAGCTACTTCCCTATTAGTAAATTTTCTAATCTTATTAGATGCTTTTATTGCATTTTCACGTCTAACTTCCTCAGGTATATCTAACATGTTGTCAGCGTGAGTACCTAAACCTATATTAGAATTACTATTATTTGATTTATCGTTATCAAGATGTCGAACCTCTATACCAGAATCAAACATTTTAGAACCATATTTCTGGTAGGCTACAAGCCTATGAACTGGTATATTAAGTGACTCTTTATAGGGTTTGAAGGCTCTATAACCCCTATTATTCACACTTCCCTTTAGTATTTTACCACGTGGATTATATATCACCTGATTTACCACGCGGTAACCATCATTATACGCCCTTATCATATCAAGATCTGTCTGTGAGTGTTTCATAATGATAACATAATCATTAATTCTTGTTTGTCAAGTCTTTTCGTCAGAGGGCGAGGGACTCGAACCCCCAACGCTTTTACACGCTACAGTTTTCAAGACTGCTTCCTCATCCAGCCGGTTGCCCTCTCTGTCATTTTAATGCCTAATTACAATAGGTTTAACACTTCTGTTTTGCGCTCTTCCTTCAACCGTGTCATTAGATTCAATAGGTGAATCTTCACCTAGAGCGTCAATTGTAATACGATGCGCTCCTATGCCTGCTTCTACAAGATATCTCTTAACGGCCTGGCCACGTCTTTTAGATAACTCTTTATTATAATTTTCTGATCCTACATCGTCTGTTCGACCTTCTAATAAAAGAGTCAATTCCATATTATTAGCCATTACAAGAGCAATTTCATTAAGTATAGGATAAAATGCTGGTTTTATAAGAGCACTATCAAAATCAAAAAGAGTTAATTTAATAACCCAGCAGCCCTTACTATTAACCTTAGCTGGTTTCAAAGTATCAGGGCACTCATCAGACGGGTTTAACACACCATCCCCATCAAGATCCCCCACCGGTCTTAAAAAAACTTGCTTAATGAACTGACCTACATCTAAATTGTCCACATTTCTAGAAAACCCACAAATACCTAATTTAGCGATCTCATCCATAACTACCTGATCGTCACCATCACTACCTACAAACATAGTATAAACACACAAACGAGATCCCATATCTTTTTTCAATTGTTCAATGGCAGGGATAGCATCCTCTATGTATTTACCATCACTTATAATAATCAGAGCGGTTGTTCCATGTAACTGAGTTAAATCATCTCTCGTCTCCAAAATAGCACTCCTCAAATCACTATCACCACCAACCCCGGCAATAGAATCTAATCCCATATCAAACTTACCTTTAGAATGAAGTGGAGACAGGTATCTTAATTGTGTAGGTGACAACGTAAAAAAACTTTCTCTGCCAAACGTTCTTAAAGCACTACCAAACCCCATATTTTCTGGTAATGTATCACTCATGCCTTTTGCAACAATCTTAGCGATAATAAATCTACTTTCATTTGAGGTATATGGTGATCCCATGGAACTAGAAGCATCTAGAATAACAAACATATTATTAACCTTTTTCTCATAAAGTTTGTTATTTATATAAGTGCTTTTGTATAAATTCTTATCAACAACAACTGGCTCATTTGCCGCACACCCAACAAGTAACAATGCGACAGAAAGAGCTATAAAAACAGTTTTAAAAATAGTCTTCTTCATCTATATCCTCCTATTATTTATTAACCGGCGCTAAAGATGTTAATGCTATCCAAAACTTAGCATTACTTTTAACACCTTTAACTCTCACAAAGGCGATATTTGTAAAAACATTAGACTTTCTGATCTCAATAACATTAAATTTGCCACCATCTAAAGTTTTAAATATATCTCCACCGGCCTGTAACTTATCTATAACATCATCAGCTACTTCAGGCAGATCTTTCTTTAAGTACAAACACAAAGCCAATAAGTGTAACTTTGTACTAAGAAGATTACCGGAAACAGTGCTGTATGTTACAGTTTTATTAATACCATATTCTGTATAAAGATCTGGTTTTATCTGGACTTTTGGCTTAATCAAAATCATACCAATAAAAAATCCCACTACAATATAGAATACTAATTTCCAAGTTCTAAAAAACATAAAACTTTAATCCCATAAATAATCTAAAATGCCATTTAATTCTGAGCGTTTAAACTTCTTTTCTAAAAGCTCCATTATTGATGGTGTATATGGCCTTCTTCTAGGGATAATGTGGGCCTTGTTGCCTTTATTATTATTACACGGTCTACAGGCAACTACACAATTAGTAAATGATGATTTACCGCCTAGAGATCTGGGTGTCACATGATCAATAGTCAAATCATTGTGCCCGCCACAATATTGACAAGTATACTCGTCTCTTATATAGACGTTTTTATAGGTGAAGGGGACTTTTTTAGTAAATATCCCCTTCACCAATCTCAGCAGTCTAATCACAAGTGGTAAATTAACCACTACGGATTTATCTATATTTGATATTTCTTTATCCATGGCTTTTACAATTTCGGCTTTATTATTAACTACATAGGTTACAGCCTTCCGCCAATTAATAGTATTCAAATATGTGTAATCCAAATTCAGAACAACTACACCACTCATCTGAGAGTCTCCTATCTTTTACTTATTATGGTTTTTCTTCTACAACTACAGGGTCTTCTGTTTTACTTGGTTTCTTGTGAAACAAAGACATAAATTTATCCCAAAGCCTCTTTGCCCATGCGGGTTGTGGTAAGATGTTCCATCCTATAATAAGCCCTATTATAAACCCTATAACCAATCTAGTCATAATTTACTCCTCCTTTTTTATTCTTGTTGTATCCAGTGCGATATTAACATCCTCAGCAATTCCTATAATAAGCCCAATCATAAACCCAAAATTAAGCTAGCCATACTGGCCATAGTTTACTCCTCCCTTTTTATTCTTATTAAATCTAATGCTATATTAAAATCTTCAATGACCCTATTGTAATGAATATGCTCCCTACCGCCCTTACGGACAAGATAAGATGGGTGGTAAGTAGCAATTACGTCTACCGTATGTGTATAGTGGTACACTTTGTTTCTCATTTTGAACAATGGTGTGTCAGATTTCTTATTTAAAAGGGAACGAGAAGCATCTGCCCCTAAAGTAATAATGACCCTAGGTTTAACAAGACTTATCTCGTTAATAAAATAAGGTAAACACGGCATAATCCAATCTTCACTCAACGGTACGCC
>Ga0114931_10001922_pt1 | contig 26483 bp, 24 predicted proteins | sample 2SBtaG_FD_89579 | JGI IMG/M metagenome (GOLD analysis project Ga0114931, IMG submission 89579) | Deep subsurface microbial communities from Kolumbo volcano to uncover new lineages of life (NeLLi) - 2SBTROV14_V59a metaG | ecosystem: Environmental > Aquatic > Marine > Volcanic | place: Kolumbo... | reverse complement strand
GAAAACCATCAAGGCTCGGAACACAGAAGGTTCCATCACGAAGCCGGATATATGACAGCAGACCCGCTCCTTATCAGCTGAAGATCCCGCTTGCAAAACGGGGGGAGTCCATATATGACAGAAGGGGCACCCACCCTACACAATCCTCCAATAACAACCATGAATTCTGTATGATCCCCTTTATCTTCTGCCCTCGGTCGCCCTTGCGGTCGTCTTGGAGAATGCGTCCCGCCTTCTGCGCCAGCGTCTGAGGAAACCTGGCGCTGCCACCAGGTCAGCCTTTTGCGATATGGCCTCGGCTCACGGTCAGGTGTTCTGGCTCATCGCCTTCCGCTCACCAGTTCGACCAATCAGCCCTCGCATGAAACGGAGTCCACCAGTGCGCCTTGGAGGTCATCACCGTATCTTCCCGCCAATGCCCATGGGCCGCGGCACTGGACCAGCGATCGCCTGCGGCTGTTCGCGCTAACCCCGTCCGCACCGGATTCCGTTTTCCCTAACGGAGGGCGGCCCAAAGAGAGGCGTCATCCAAGGGGGCCGAGAACCAGCGCCCCTGCCAGCCAGGGCCGTGCAAGTTGTGGTGGCGATTGAATCGTTGGGCCTAAGCACAGATGCAAGGGATTGAGAACACGTGCGAGATCGGCTTCAGTGGTGGGAACCGCCACCCAGTGGAAATGATTCGGCATCAGGCAAGACGCCAGAATCCCCACGGGGTCTTGCTGCCCGTCCTATGTCAACCAAGCGAGGGACCCTGCCCGATCTTCATCGGTCAAAAAGACATTGTTCCGGCGGTTGCCACGTTGGATGCTGTGATGAGGGACCTTGGCAAAGAGCGTTCGGGCAAGGCGGAGGCAGAGTGTTCCCGGATTCCGTTCATCCAGCTTAATTATTTTCCTGTTGGGGTTCCTGGATCTTTTTCTGTCGAAGAAGGCGGGAGAGGTAGGTTCGCTGGAGTCCGAGTAATTCCGCCGCCTTGGTTTGGTTCCCACTACACCGGCGCATCGCCTGTTCCAATATATGCCGGCTATAGTTCTCCAATGCCTCATGATAGGGAACATTGTCCCCTCCCAGCAAAGAAGTCCCTCCCCCGGTTGTTAAACACAAATGTTCGGGTGTCACGGTTTCATTGTTTCCCAGCACGACGGCCCGAGCAATGGCATTATCAAGCTCTCGAATATTCCCAGGCCAGGCATACCGGCGCATCGCGGAGACGGCCTTAGGAGAAAAGGTCCGAGGGGACTTTTTCATTTCATGAACATGCCGCGCTAAAAAGTATTCGGCTAGAGGGATAATATCCACCGGCCGGTTTCGTAACGGTGATAAGGTCAAATTCACGACATTCAGACGGAAAAAGAGGTCTTCACGAAACGTCCCCGCTTGAACTGCCTGATTCAAATCCTTATTGGTCGCGGCAATGACCCTGATATTGACTTTCACCAAACGGGTTCCTCCCACGCGAGGAAATTCTTGATCTTGCAAGAGTCGGAGCAATTTAGCCTGAAGGGGTACTGGCATATCCCCAATCTCATCAAAAAAGACGGTGCCGCCATCCGCTTCTTCAATCAGGCCCTTTTTCAGCGTGTCAGCGCCGGTAAAGGCCCCTTTTTCATGACCAAATAATTCATTTTCAAGGAGCGTCTCGGTGATCGCGACACAATTGACAATGCTGAAAGGCATCGCGCGCCGGTTACTCCAGTGATGGATGGAACGCGCAAGCAACTCCTTGCCGGTTCCACTTTCTCCTGACAACAGAACGGTGACATCGGAATCCGCTGCTCGTTTCGCCAACTCGATCAAGGCCACGATGCAGGGGCTGGAACCCACGATGGTGCCATAGCGACTTTCCGCCTCATGACGGAGAAAGGCTACCTGTCGTTTGAGATCCTGTTGAGCCAGGGCTTTTTTCAGCACAATGGAGAGATGGTCCAAATCGACCGGCTTGGTTAAAAAGTCAGAGGCACCGGCCTTCATGGCTTCCACCGCTTTGGAAATAGTTCCATAGGCGGTCATCACGATCACGGGAAGATCCAGCCCTTCATCCCCTTCACTGGACGAGCGGCTGTCTGTCGCTCCCTGGGCTTTTGATTGTGCTAAACAATGCAGGACCTCCATCCCGGTCATGCGGGGCATTTCCATATCGAGCAACATGAGGTGGGGGGCTTCCTGCTCAAGAATGTCCATGGCCTCCAGACCATTTCCGGCTGAAAAGGTCTGATACCTGAGGGAGCGTAATCGGTCCGTTAGCATCAGGACAATATCGGGATCATCATCAACGATAAGCACTTTCTTTTTCATCGCAATGCCCCAAAAGGTTTAGCCTCTTGAATCATGAGACGGGCCATTTTTATAGATTGAGCTGTTCTATCACAGCAGCAGCCAGAAGGGGAACCATGATTTCATGATGTCCGATCAGCGAATATCCCTTCCCTCCTTTTTGCGTGGGACGCCTCACAACGTTCGTCAGCGGGCGATAATGAGGAAGAAAATCCAGATTGACCGTGGTGATGTTTTTGAGCGCCCGTCCGAGATTTCGGCTCAGCGTCACGGTTTTTAAAAACACTTCCGGAAGGATGACGGCTGATCCAATGTTGAGGTAGACCCCTCCTTCCAGGTGGGAGACCGCCGCCGCAAGTTTCCGAAAATCTTCCAACGATCCTCCGCCAATGGCCGCTCCATTCGCGGAGGGATGCATATGAATGATATCCGTCCCCATAGCGACATGAATCGTGGCGGGAATCCCATACCGGAAAGCCGTTGCCAGCAAGCTAAAGCGGCGGTAGGGAAAACGTCTGGAGTATTGCGCCATATAACGGCCAATGGACTCTCCCAGCCCGAGCCCCTGCTCCCAACCATCAATCATGGCCGTATTGAGCATGCGACCGGTTTCTTCCGCCATCCCAAATCGTCCTGAATCTATTTCAGCTTCGACTTCTTCAGATGTCTTTCCCGCAAAGGCCAATTCAAAATCATGAATAGCCACAGCCCCATTCATCGCGACGGCTGTGACGATTCCGCGCTTGATCAAATCTACGAGTATGGGATTGAGCCCCACTTTCGTCGGATGGGCTCCCATGCCCAAAATGACGGGCCTGCCTCGCCGGCGCGCGCGAGTTATGGCCTGTGCGACCTCGCGAAGCGTTTTGACGGCCAGCACATCAGGAAGGGTATCCAAAAATCGTCGAAGCGACGCCCCACGTTTCCAGGGGACGGAACAGTCACTCACCTTCACCTTACTGTGACGGGTGCGAAGCGGATATGTCTTGACTCGGCTAAGATTCAAGGAAGGATTTTTTACTATGCTCTGATCACGGGATTTGCGCAAACATTCTCTCCTCTACCAACTCACATAAGACATGGCCGAGCGTAATATGACACTCCTGAATCCGAGCCGTGACGGTTGAAGGCACGAGGAAGCCATAGTCCACCAGATCAATGAGCTGGCCGCCGGTCGAGCCCGTCCATCCCACCGTCACAAGCCCGCCCTTCCGAGCCTCCTCAATTCCTTGGAGAACATTAGGGGAATGGCCACTTGTACTGATCCCAATCGCCACATCACCCCGGCGCCCATGCGCCTGAACTTGTCGAGCAAAAATTTCAGTGTACTCATAATCATTGGCAATACAGGTCAAGACCGCCATGTCGGTCGATAAGGCCAACGCCGGTAAGGGAATCCGCTCGTGATGATACCGCCCAACAAACTCCCCTGCAATATGAGAGGCATCGGTGGCGCTCCCGCCATTCCCAAACAACAACACCTTTCGGCCATCACGGAACGCTCGAATGAGCAGTTGCGCGACGTCAATCATTTGTTGAGCATACGTCTGGACAAACTGACGCTTGACTTCCGCACTGGCAAGAAATGCCTCGATGACGGATTCCTTATCCATACGAGCAGATTCTATCAAGGTTATCTAATAATTCCCAGCTTCTTTTAAAAGCGGAAAAGGCATCGCCTCGGAATGCCCTGTGATTTCTTGCCGGGCCTTCAGCCGCATGGTATAGTTCATCCCCCGTGAATGTAAACGGCCCAGTCAAAGCCCTCCTCCTTTCGGTGGCGGCTGATCCGATGCCGGCAATTGCCACTCTTCAGCGCCTCACCCCTGAATTTTTGTGTTTTTTTCTTCCGGAATCCGTCAAATCTTTGGTGGAATCCGACATTCATCCGCGCCTCTCTTCTATGCCTCAGCGATGGGATTGGATCTTCACCGAACATCCGGAAAGCTTCGCTCTTTCTCATCGTGCTTTGGCCGAAAATCTCCCTCCCTTGCTGAAAACGTGGCAGATTGCTCCTGGTGAACTTGTGGTTGATCTCACCTCCGCATCATCCGGAATGGCCGCGGCTATGGCGTTGGTGACGCTTCCTTTCACTTCCAACGTCATCACGCTCAAACCTGGGGACGGAGAACAGGGGCGTGATGGAAACGAGGGTGAGAGAGATGGAAGGGCATGCACGTGGTCAGAAAGCAACCCTTGGGATGAGCACGCTGTCTGGCTCCGGCATGAGGCCGGCAACCTTTTTAATCAGGGTGCGTATAAGGGCGCGTCCCAGGCGTTTCGGAATCTTGAGCGTCGCGTGAGCGGCGGCGGGAAGCCCCTCTACCGGGCGCTGGCCGATTTAGCCCAAGGGTATACGTTGTGGGATCAGCTTCAGTATCGGCAGGCCTGGGACAAGCTGAAATCGGCTCATAAATCGCTAACCCTTGCATCGGCATGGGGCGGTCCAATCGGAATCGATACCACGCTCCGGCGAGTGAAAGAGCATATTCAATTCTTGGAACACATCGTGTTGGATCCGCAAGAGATAAAGTCCAAGATTGCCCTTGACCTGCTGGCACAGGCCAAACGCCGGGCCGACCGTGACCGTGATGGAGAATTCGCGACCAGGATTTTGTTCCGCGCCTTGGAAGCCTTTGCTCAGACAAAGCTGTTTATCCATTACCACATTAAAAGTTGGGATGTGCGTCTTGAGCAATTACCGCAAGCTCTGCAGGAAACGTGTCGAACGTGTTACCTCAATGATATGGATGGGAAATACCGATTGCCTCTGCATGCTCAATTCCGAGTCCTGGCAGGATTGGGCGACACCATGGGGCAAACCTTCTTAGGGCAATGGGCCACGATGAAGACACTCATTGATGCTGCGGATCATGCCATCCTGGGCGAGGGATTTGAGCCGATCAAGATTGAACGGTTTCATCAACTTTATGAACTCGTCCTGAAACTTTCCAGCGTCCACAGCTCTGACTTGCCCGCCTTCCCGACTCTGAATCTGTGAGACCCCGCATCAAGAATGAGAATCAGGGTGTACTATGAAGATACCGATTGTGGGGGCGTCGTGTACTATGCCAATTATCTGAAATACTTTGAGCGGGCCCGAACAGACTATCTTGAAGCACGGGGCCTATCGGTACCCGCGTTATTGCGACAAGGGACCCAATTTCTGGTAACGCATGCGGAAGTCACGTATCGGAGCCCTGCTGTCTACGGAGACACCTTGGTGATCGACACCACCCTTGTCCCTGACCGGCGAATTTCCATGACGTTTTTCCACAGTATTCGGGAACTATCCAGCCAAAGGAAAGTAGTGGAAGGATCCGCCACCCTCGTCACGGTTGACGCAGCGGGAAAAGTGAAACGAATAAGCCCTGCGCTACTGGCCTCTCTCCAAAAACCAGCAAAAGAATTATAAAGGCGGATATCATTTCGATCTGAACAACCACGAACCATACAATCCCGCGAGGGCAATCGTGACCAGTTGAATGGTTTGGAGGCCCCGGCTCACGATGGCGCCTGACCTGGGCGGTGAAAGGATAAAGTGCAATCCCAGGAAGGCGGCAGGCTCGGCGGGTGGTGCTTCCCATGGTGGAAAAAGGACCGCCAAAATCAAGAGACTCACCATGATATATAAAATGCGAACGTTGAGCGATTCCGCTGGAAGCTCATGCTGTTCGGAAGGGTTTATTCTCATGCCGCAGTGCGGACAAAATCTACCGGGCCCTGGAAGATTCCCAGAACAAGAAGGACAGGTTTTTGGTTGATTCATACGCTCACCTCACGAAACGCTTTCTCGACAGTCATGCACCCTCTTAAGGGATAGGCGAGAATATTTCAGCAGGGCGCAGGAAGCCATTTCTTTCCCAATCACCCATCATCCACCCACTTTCATTGACAGGGCTGCAACCCCCTTCCTATAATCTCGCGCTATTTCCGCATGTCCAGTGTCCCTCCTTATGGCCTCCATGGTTCCCCCTTCTCATTCCATCCACAACATCACGGTGATTGGAGCCGGAGCATGGGGTACCGCCTTAGCTCGACTTCTGGCCGGACAAGGATTGGCCGTTCGCCTCTGGGCCTACGAACCGGAAGTGGTGGAGGCCATCCGATCCACAGGCGAAAATACGAGCTATCTTCCTGGAATTTCCTTGCCGGCATCCATTTATGTGACAAATACTTTGGAGGAATCTGTGCATCAGATGGATGTTATGGTGTTGGCTGTTCCTTCTCATGCCATGCGCGCCTCTCTGGAACAGTTGCAGGCCTTTCTCACCAAGCCCCTCCCCTTGATCATTGCCACCAAAGGTATCGAGGAGGATTCCTTGTGTTTAATGTCTGAAGTGGTCGAGTCCGTGCTGGCCTCTTCCTGGCACCCATTCGTGACTGTTCTCTCTGGACCAAGTTTCGCCCTGGAGGTCTCCCGGAATAAACCCACGACAATCCTGCTCGCCGGAGAAAACTCCGAGCTCGTCTCCTGTCTTCAAAGGGTTTTGCTGACTCCCTCTTTTCGCGTCTATACAGGTCATGATCCCGTTGGAGCGCAAATCGGAGGATCCTTAAAAAATGTGTTGGCCATCGCATCTGGTATTGTAGATGGGCTTGACCTTGGGTTCAATGCACGGGCAGCCCTTATTACTCGTGGGTTGGCGGAGATGATCAGACTCGGTGCGGCCATGGGGGCCGCGACCTCGACGTTGTATGGACTATCCGGCTTGGGTGACCTTGTCTTAACCTGTACCGGTTCCTTGAGCCGGAATTATACGGTTGGGTTGAATCTTGGCCAGGGAAAGACCCTCACCCACATCCTTAAGGAAACCAAAACCATCGCGGAGGGGATTCGAACGACTCGCGCGGTGGTCGGGCTGGCGAACCGCTACCATGTCGAGATGCCGATTGTCAGGAGTGTCTCTGACGTGCTTTTTCATGGTCACAATCCCGGTCAACTGGTTGCGAACCTTATGACTCGGACAGCAAAAAGAGAAACAGAGGGAAATCCTTTGTAGAAGATTCCTCCATGGCATTCTCATGACCATCCGGCAACTGACAACCCTTCTAGAACAGGTCCGTTCGGGGACGGTCACACCACAAGACGCACTACGCCGGCTTGAGACGTTGCCTTATGAAGATATTGGGTTTGCGTCTGTAGATCACCACCGCTCTCTTCGCCAAGGATTCCCTGAAGTCATCTTTTGTGAAGGGAAAACGGTGTCCCAAATTTCTGCGATTGCACGAAAGATTCTCAAAACTAACTATCCTTTGTTGGCAACCCACATTCAACCGGCTGCGGCTCGCGCATTGAAGCGGTTGAGTCAAAAGACCGTCTATCATGAGGCCGCACGAGTTGTGACCATCAGCGACAAGAAAAAGGAGGGGAAGGGGAACATTCTGATCCTCACAGCAGGCACGGCTGATATCCCCATCGCTGAGGAAGCTCGAGTGACGGCTGAAGTCATGGGCAGCCATGTCGAAACGCTCTATGATGTCGGCGTGGCGGGTCTTCATCGTCTCTTGGACCGCCAGGCTGCCTTACGGAAGGCTCGCGTCTTGGTCGTTATTGCCGGGATGGATGGGGTTCTCCCAAGTGTGGTGGGAGGCCTCGTCCATCGGCCTATTATCGGAGTTCCTACCAGTCAGGGATATGGGACAAGTTTTGGAGGATTGTCAGCCCTTCTCACGATGCTGAATGCCTGTTCAAACGGAATAGGAGTCGTGAACATCGATAATGGGTTTGGGGCAGGCTGTCTCGCTCATCGGATTAATCTTCTTGGGGAGCCATTGCCTGTCCCGTAGGGTTTTCTGCTCCTTGACCATGGGCGCCGGGACTCGGAGATTTTTCTTCCACTCCTGCCATATTCTCCTTTTGACCGGCTTCCACGTCCGTCCCTGGCTCTTCTTCATAATGAGGGGCAAGGTTCGTTTCATGCACCGGCTTCTCCGGCATGGGTGTGACTGAATCATCCTGAACTGCTTCAGAACGAATGACCTCCACGATTCCACGAGTCCGCTGAGAAACCCACAAAGTAAGAAGATCATTTCCGTGAAGTTTCAACAACTTGGCTCGAACTTCATAGTGGTAGGTTCCGGGACTGACTTTTTCATTGTATTGGTCTGTGCCATCCCAAACCAATGTCGTATCTATTTGATTCATTCTCTGAGAATCCGATAGAACCGAAACAGGCGTTCGTTGTGAGAGAAACCGCATGGAGCGTTTCGTGGGATAGGCAATCAACGAGGTCACCTCAAGAATGGATGTTCTCGGCAGTGCAGGAGGAACTGCAACTGAAATGCAAATTTCCAGGTCGCCATTTGTGATATCAAATGGGGAAGGCGTAGTCTTCACCTGAAGAATATGGAGCGGTGGGGGAGATGAGGCTCTTCGCTTACCAGCAGCCGGCGAAACGAGTAGAAGTAACCCTAAAAGGCCGACGAGCAGTATGACACCGTTCCATTTCAGGGGCTTGGACGCCATCGATATAGAAAAGAATCTTCTCATAATTTGTTTGTCAATTCCAAAGCCTTATCATCATCCTTGGATGATGAAAGGCTCTTGAAGGGGTTCCTTCACGGTGGTCATGTATGATGACAAACCATTTTGTTATGATGGACACAAGTTGGATACAGATGTAACCAAGCAGGACAGTGATGATCCATCTTCATATTGATTGTTTTTCCGGAATCAGTGGCGACATGTTCCTTGGGGCCCTGGTCGACGCCGGTCTCTCCATGAGCCAATTGAAACAAGGGCTCCACCATTTGAATACAGGCGGCTACACCCTGAAAAAGAAAAAGGTGATCCGTGGAACCATTCAGGCAACCAAGGTCGATGTGGCGGTGGCCAAAGGGTTTGCGAAACCACTTTCCCTTTCAATCCTCTCCCGCTTGTTGACGAAAAGCCATCTCCCTTCAGTGGTCAAAACCCGTTCGCTTCAAGCCTTTCATTATTTAGCAGAAGCCGAAGGTTCTGTCCATGGGGTTCCATTCTCCAAGGTTCATTTTCATGAAGTGGGAGTTATTGATTCGCTCGTGGATATTGTTGGAGTTTTTTGGGGCATCACCTCGCTCGGGGTTGGCACGATCTCCGCTTCTCCTGTCAATGTCGGTTCTGGAACATTGATCTCGGATCACGGAATTTTGCCGGTCCCCGGACCGGCCGTTGCCGCGTTAGCCACCGATATTCCCATTTTCTCCAAGGGGCCCGCCAGAGAACTCACAACGCCGACGGGGATCGGAATTCTCAAGGTCCTGACCCATCACTTTGATGGACTCCCTCCTCTCACCCCCTCCCGGATTGGGTATGGGGCCGGCTCGGCCAATCCCAAGGCGTGGCCCAATGTATTGCGTCTCTTTTTGAGTCATAAAGCGTCAGCGAACCCTCCAGAACATGATTTAGAGCGCATCGTCCAACTTCAAACGAATGTGGATGATTTGAATCCACAGGCGTATGAATATGTCATGGACCGCTTGTTTGCCGCCGGCGCCATAGACGTCACGTTAACCCCGGTTATTATGAAGCGAGGACGCCCGGGAATCATCCTCACCGTTTTGGCATTTCACGGTGCCATCGATCCCTTGATGCAAGTCATGTTTCAAGAAACCACGACGCTTGGAATTCGATGTCAAGAAGTCACGCGACGGATATTGAGACGAACCATTCATACCATTCCTTTTCAAGGAGAGCGCATTAGAGTGAAAGTCGCTATGCTGGATAAGGAAAGGACCAAGCTGATACCTGAATATCAAGACTGTCGAACGCTTGCGGAAAAGACGGGCCAGCCTGTTCGAGAAATTATGGCCCAGGTTCTTGAAAAGGTTCGCCGCCTGAACTTCGGCCAGTCGCCGGGAGGAAAGCCTCCTCGTCGTCATGAGCGATGAAAGGGGCCCTTTTTGAAAAGTCAGGGCCCAAGAAAGAAAGGGTATTTTCATTGGCTCCAAGAAATCATTCAAAATCTTTGCCATTGCTGGCAATCACGATGGGCGATCCCGCTGGAATTGGTCCGGAAATTATTGTCAAAGCCTTGGGCAGAGCATCCGTGTGGAAGATGTGTCGTCCCCTGGTGATCGGATCTCATCCCATCATGGAACACACAGCACAACACCTTGGGATTCCCAGCCACGTTGTCTTGGTGCATGATCCTCACGAACGGGCCAATCGTCCTTCTTTTCGTCCAGGGACGATACCGGTGTGTGATCCCTTTAGGCAACCGCTCAATCATATCCCTCAAGGCCGTCCAAGTGCTCTTGCCGGCAGGGCTTCAGCGGAATATATTCGAACAGCCGTTCGCCTGGCTCAACGCGGGGCCGTCAACGGCCTAGTCACCGCTCCCATCAACAAAAAATCCATGCACTTGGCTGGCTATGCTTATCCCGGCCACACAGAATTTCTCGCGTCTCTAACTCGGACCCAAAAAGTCGGGATGATGATTCTCGGCGGACCACTTAAAATTCTTTTTGCCACCACTCATGTAGCCATTCGTGATCTTTCCCAGGCTCTCACGGGTCGCTGCGTTTCTCAAGCGATCCGCCTGGCCCATCAGGGGCTGACTCAGTTATTTCATATTGCTCGCCCGCGCATCGGTATCGCCGGATTGAATCCTCACGCCGGGGACAACGGACTCTTTGGGCATGAAGAGCAACGGGTGATTGCTCCGGCCATTCGACGGGCTCGGGCATCAGGCCTTTCCTGTTCGGGTCCACATCCAGCCGACACTCTCTTTGGAAAAGCCGTCCGTGGAGAGTATGATGGAGTGGTGGCGATGTATCACGATCAAGGCCTTGTGGCTTTGAAAACAGTGGCGTTTGGACATTGCGTGAATCTCACGGTCGGATTGCCCATTATTCGGACGTCCGTTGACCATGGAACAGCTTATGACATCGTTGGACAGGGAACGGCAGACCCCAGCAGCCTCATTGAAGCCATTACCCTCGCTGCCCGCCTTACCACGCGCGCGAACTAAAAAGAGGGCACGCGAGGTCGCCCTGGCCATTCTTTTGAAGGTGGAGCGTGATCATGTGTTTGTCGATCATGCTGTTCACTGTCAAAAGAATAACCTGCCCCTGAACAAATCCGACCGTGGTCTTGTGCGAGAGTTGGTGTATGGAGTGCTCCGATACCGGGAAACCCTGGACTGGCGTTTAAGCCGGATCGCCAATCGTCCTTTGCCACGCTGGCCTCTCGCGATTGTCATGATTCTTCGAGTGGGAGCCTACCAAATCCTGTATCTGGATCGGATTCCCGTCTCTGCGGCCGTCAACGAATCCGTTAACATGGCGAAAGCCGTCCGCGGTCGGGATTGGTCCGGACTCGTGAATGGTGTGCTTCGGACATTGGCACGCCAGGAACCTCCCTCATGGCCTGATGTCCATGATAATCCAGTTACCGCGCTGTCCATTCGCTGGTCATGCCCGAGTTGGATCGTTCAACGCTGGCTGCTTCGTTTTGGAACGATGCAAACGGAAATGTTGTGCAGAGCAACTCTGAATATCCCCCCCATCACTCTTCGGACCAATACCTTACGATGCTCTCGCGCTCAATTATTGGAGCGATTGCGCCGGGAAGGATATGATGCCCACGAGACTTCTGTGAGTCCGGTCGGCATCACGCTCAAAAAATGTGGTGATCTTCAGAATCTGATGGTGTTACAAGAAGGTTGGTGCTACGTGGAAGATGAGGCCGCGCAACTGATTCCCTTCCTTCTGGATGTGCATCCAGGGGATTGCGTGTTGGACGTCTGCGCGGCGCCGGGGGGCAAAACAACCCATTTGGCGGCCCTGATGGAAAATCAGGGGACCCTGGTTGCCTTTGACCGCCATGCGTCCCGGCTTCACGTGTTGGCTTCCAACTGTCAACGGCTGGGGATCACGAATGTGCATCCCTTCGCGGCTGATGCGCGAACAGCCTTCACACAAACCAAAAAGCCTTTCCCGTCATCTCGTCGACCTCATCCCTTGTCATCAGCCGGAGCCCAGGGGTTTGATCGCATTCTGGTAGATGCCCCTTGTTCAGGCTTCGGTATTCTCCGGCGCCATCCGGAAGGGAAATGGAGGAAAGATCAGGATCTCATTCATCAGACCCACGTGACCCAACTGGAAATTCTAGACAATATCCACTCTCTCTTGAGACCTGAGGGAGTGATCGTCTATAGTGCCTGCTCGATAGAATCAGAGGAAACCATCCAGGTTCTTTCGAAATTCTGCGGTCGCCACCCTGAATTTCTCGTGGAATCGGCCATGCCTTGGATCCCGTTGGCAGGACAAAGTCTTGGTGATGAGCAGGGGAATATGTGTACCGCCTTCAACCTGTTTGACATGGATGGATTTTTTGCGGCCCGTTTAAGAAGAGGCACTCCTTCATCATGAATTTTTCTGAACCACGAATTGCCCCGTCAATTCTGTCTGCCGATTTTGGCCGGCTCGCGGAGGCGGTCATGAACATGACGGCCGCTGGGGCGGACTGGATTCATGTTGATGTTATGGATGGACATTTCGTGCCAAATTTGACCGTCGGCCCCCCACTCGTCAAAGCCTTGCGACACGAAACGACCTTACCGCTGGATGTCCACCTGATGATGACGAATCCCGATGAATTTATTCAAGAATTTGCTGAAGCGGGGGCTGATTATCTTACGGTTCATGTGGAAGCCTGCCCCCATCTTCACCGGACGGTTCAAGCCATCAAAGAGCATGATGTGAAAGCAGGCGTGACGCTCAATCCCGGCACGTCCGTTGCGACCCTGGAAGAAATCGTAGAAGAGGCAGACCTCATTCTCGTGATGACGGTGAATCCGGGTTTTGGGGGACAGACCTTTATTCCCTCCACCCTTGAAAAAATTAATCGGGTTCGCCACCTTCTTGATCAAACCACAAAAAGGCCGCTTCTTGAGGTTGATGGGGGCGTGACCCTTGAAAATGCAGGGAAGATTGTGCGTGCCGGCGCCGACGTGTTGGTCTCAGGTTCCGCCATTTTCAACAGCAAGGATTACGCGGCAACGATTCATCTCATGCGTTCAGCAGGCCGGACTCTGACGGTATAAGTCACATGATGGATTTGAAAACATCCCTGGAAAGCTTGCATCCCCTTGAAGTCAGCATTCTCCGTGCTTTCATGAATCATGAAGGCCCTCTATCGAATGCCGAGTTGATCGAGACCACACAACTCGATCCTTCACAGGTGAGCATGGCTGTGGGATGGCTCCTCTCCAAACAGTTCCTCTCCATGGAATCGGAACAGATCACACAGGTTGTTTCTCTGACAGAGACGGGCCATCAGTATTTTCAATCGGGTTCTCCTTCCGAATGGATTCTCGGTTCGATCTCTGAAGCTGGAAAGGAAGCAAAACAGCGATCGGTTCATGAGCTACAAGGAGAAGCTCGATTTCAACCACAGGAATTAAGTCGAGCCCTTGGGCTTCTCAAAAAAGATGGCGCGATTACACTGGGCTCTGGAGGCTATATCATGGCAACGGGCTCTCCGAGCCAAACGTCTCTTGCCCTGCGAGCTTTGTTAGTAACAGTGCATGATGCGCCTTCCCCGATCCAAGTGTTTTCTTCCTTCGATCAATCCCTCCTCCGCCAGTACGCCACGAAACGAGGGAACTCCCTGGAGCCTTTTCGGATTGAGGACCGTCTTGAACGAACCTATAGTTTGACCGAGGATGGCCATGCCCTGAGTCAAGGGACATCGGATCTGCCTTCTGAAGAGATCTCCCAGTTGACCCCTGAAATGCTGAAAGATGGCTCATGGCGCCGGCATTCTTTCAGAAAATACACCATTTCCTTGCATCCACCCCGCTTAGCGGTGGGACGCCGGCACCCGTATCGAGAATTTTTGGATTCAGTCAAGCGAAAACTAACCAGCATGGGGTTTCAGGAAGTGCTGGGTGAATTGGTCGAGACAGAATTTTGGGATATGGATGCCCTCTTTATGCCTCAATTCCACCCTGCTAGAGCGATCCATGACGTCTATTTCGTGAAAAATCCGACTCATGCCAAATCTGTTCAGGAACCGTTTTTTTCACAGGTCGTTGACGCGCATGAACATGGAGGATCCACAGGTTCAAAGGGCTGGCGCTATGCCTATAATCGAGAGATGGCCAACCGGTTGGTCCTCAGAAGCCAAGGGACCGCCGTCTCTGCCCATACACTTGCGGATCATCCCCAAATTCCAGGAAAGTATTTTTCCATTGCCCGCTGTTTTCGATATGACCAGGTTGATGCCACCCATGCGACCGATTTCTTCCAAGTGGAAGGCATTGTGCTAAGCCAGGACATTAATTTTCGCACTCTCCTGGGGCTGTTGCGCCTTTTCGCATTGGAAATGGCGGAGGCCAAGGAGATTCGGTTTGTCCCTGCGTACTTTCCTTTCACGGAACCCTCCGTAGAACTTCATGTCCGTCATCCGAAATTAGGATGGATGGAACTGGGTGGAGCCGGACTGTTCCGGCAGGAAGTGACAAATCCCCTTGGGGTGACTGTTCCTGTCATTGCGTGGGGGTTGGGACTGGACCGTATGGCGATGGTCGCCCTGGGAATTTTTGACATCAGGGATTTGTTCACCTCCGATCTCGAGGCGATCCGCAATATGCGCAGGGAGTTTTGATTTCGTCATGCCAACCATTTCAATTTTTCATCATGATTTTGAGCGATTGTTGGGGCGTGCCGTTTCCCTTGAGCGGATGGAAGCGCTCCTGCCCCTCGTCAAAGGGGAATTAAAAGATCACGCTGGAACATCAGGCGAGATACGGATTGAATTACAGGATAGTAACCGGCCGGACCTGTGGTGTGTAGAAGGGATAACACGGCAAATTCGGTGCGCGCTTTCTGGAAACCCCATTGCATATCCCTTTTTCTCTTCCAAAATAAAATCCTCCCGTCGTTTGCGTGTGCTCCCCGATGTTGAACAGGTACGTCCCTTTGTCGCGGCCTGCGTGGCTGTGGGATACAAAGTCACAAAGGAAGGGCTTGATCAGTTCATTCAAACCCAGGAAAAATTGGCTGGCCTGTATGGACGAAAACGTCAAACGGTTTCTGTTGGGCTGTACCGCTTGCCGTCGATTACCTTTCCCGTGACGTATGGTCTGGTGAATCCCCAAGAAGCGCGATTTGTTCCTCTTGGATTAACCGAAAAGATGACGTTAGATGAAATACTGGCTGTTCACCCAAAAGGCCAGGAATACGGGTCCATTCTGGCCGGCCATGACCGGATGCCCCTCCTGTGGGACAAGGAAGGGGTCGTCTTGTCATTTCCTCCTATTATTAATAGCCGGGGGGTGGGGGAAGTCTGTGTGGGTGACAAAGATTTATTGATTGAGGTCACGGGAACTGACTTGTCGATGGTCATATTGACTCTGAATATTTTTGCGGCCAATCTGGCGGATCGGGGCGCTTCCATTGAACCTATTGAAGTAACCTATCCGTATGCTACTCAATATGGGAAAACCGTCAGAGCGCCGGTCGACATTTCCCAATCCCAACGAATCTCCATTCAAAATGTTGAACGTGCGTTAGGAGTTTCCTTGGGATCAGAAACGATTCAACGGGCCTTGAGAGCGTATGGGTATCAGGTAAAAACCACCCGCCAGACCCTTTCCGTGAAAATCCCTCCTTACCGAAATGATCTGATGCATGTGGCGGATGTGGCGGAAGATGTCGCCATTAGTCAGGGATATGACAGCTTTACCCCTGTCATGCCTTCCCAGTTCACCGTGGGTGCCCTCTCTCCCAAGGAACAGACAACGGACCATATTCGTGATTTGATGGTGGGATTTGGATTTCAGGAAGTGTTTTCCAATATTCTGGCCTCTCGGAATGAATTAGTTGATCGCATGCGGCTTGAAAATTCAGAATATGGTCTTGTCGTTGAGATTGCAAACCCGATGTCTCAACAATTTGCCTGTCTGCGCCCTTCCATTCTTCCGTGTCTCTTACGAATGGAAGCCGCATCCATTCACGCCTTTTATCCACATCGATTATTTGAAGTTGGGGAAATTGCCCTGCCTGATTTGAGTGTGGATTTGGGATCTCGAACCCTCACAACCTTGGCAGCCATCGTCGCACATCCTACGGCCAATTTTTCAGAAATCCATGCTCATTTGGATTTGCTCATGTATTATCTCGCGCGAGCCTATACGCTTGAGCCGGCAACCCATCCTTCATTCCTCGATGGACGGGTTGGAAAAATTCTTTGTGCCGGACGAGCGGTTGGTTTTGTGGGCGAACTTCACCCTGAGCTTCTCGATCGATGGCAGGTGACCATGCCGATCGGAGCGTTTGAATTGCAGGTGGAAGACTGAGTGTGGAACGATCAGGCTGCTGACGCGGGTTCCAGCCCTTTAACCATTTCAGCCAATTTTGAAAACCCTTCAGGGTCTCGTATGGCCATCTCTGAAAGCATTTTCCGATTCAGGAGAATGTCTGACTTTTTCAAGGCATTCATGAACCGGCTATACGTCCACCCATGTGAACGAACGGCGGCGTTCACGCGAGTAATCCATAGCCGTCGAAAATTCCGTTTTCTGTGGCGGCGGCCGATATACGCATAGACCTGCCCCTTATCGACTGATTCCGTTGCTGTTCGAAAGAGCCGGCTTTTCCCGCCAAACTGTCCTTTGGCTAACTTGAGCCGCTTTTTCCTCCGTTGCCGTGTCTGTGGCCCACCTTTTACTCGTGGCATCGTGTCGTCTCCTTACTGTGCGTGTGACTCATTATTTGTAGGGCAACAGCCGCTGGATCGCTGTTTGATCCACAGCATCCACCTCGACTGATTTTCCCAGCCGACTTTTTTGTTGAGGGGTTTTGCTTGTCAGAATATGACGCAGACCCGCTTTTCGTCTTATCCATTTTCCACGTCCTGTCTTTCGAAGACGTTTACTTGCCCCGGAATGATTTTTCAATTTTTGCCGCGCCATGATTCTCCCTACAATATAAATCTATTAGAAAAACATCCTGCCTCTGACTTTTTATTTGACGGGGGCGACAACCATAAAAAGGTTTCGACCTTCCAGGCGAGGTGCCATTTCGACGGTCCCGACACCTTTGAGCTCCTCTATGACTTTTTCAATGGCTACGAAGCCAAGTTCTTTTTTGGCCATTTCTCGACCACGGAACATCACTGTCACCTTGGTCTTACTGCCTTCCGCAAGAAATTCCCGAATTTGGCGAACTTTCGTCTGGATGTCATGGATATCGGTTCTTGGCCGCAACTTAATTTCTTTCAGTTGCGTTGATTTCTGATGTTGCCGGCTCTTGTGTTCTTTTTTGCTTTGTTCGTATTTGAACTTCCCATAGTCCATAATCCTGCAGACGGGAGGTTCAGCCGTCGTGGCCACTTCGACTAAGTCATAGCCGAGCTCCTTGGCCTGCCGAACAGCATCAGGGGTCTTCAGAATTCCAAATTGTTCACCCTCCGGGCCGATTACTCGGACTTCGGGAACCCGTATCAGATGATTAAAGCGATGTTTGGTGGCGACAGGTCGGCTCATTCTAAAGAAGAGAAATTGCTCGACTCTACCGATGGGACATCATGTTGGATAAGTTCAATCACATCCGGTATGAACATGGTTCCTAAATTAATACCATTTCGTTTTCTCACTGACACAGCTTGGGATCGGCATTCCCGATCACCAACAACCAACATATATGGAATCTTTGATTTTTCAGCCTCACGGATTTTAAGGCCTATTTTCTCATTACGCAAGTCCGAATCCACCCGACAGCCATCCTTCTGCATCTGAGTCACAACTGTTGAGACATACGACGTTTGTTTTTCAGAAATGGGGAGCACACGGGCCTGCACCGGGGCCAGCCAGACGGGAAACGCCCCGGCATAATGCTCAAGAAGAATACCGAAAAACCGTTCAATGGAACCCATGAGAGCCCGGTGAATCATGATGGGTTGATGGGACTTTCCATCCTCGCCCATATAGGTCAACCCAAATCGCTGGGGATTATTGAAATCAATCTGAACCGTTGAGCATTGCCAGGAACGCCCTAAAGCATCCTTGATTTTAACGTCAATCTTGGGACCATAAAAGACTCCTTCTCCGGGATCCACCTGATAGGCGAATGAGCCTTCCTGGAGAGCTGATTCCAGGGCCTGTGTCGCTTGATCCCATTGTTCCAACGAACCGACTGCCTTTTCCGGCCTGGTCGAGAGGTACATTTCAAATTCCGAAAAGCCAAATGTTTCCAGAACAAACGTCGTCAGGTGTAACACGTCTCGAACTTCCCTGGCAATTTGATCCGGACGGCAAAACAAATGCGCATCGTCTTGGGTAAATCCTCGTACCCGCATCAGGCCGTGAAGGACACCCGAGCGTTCATAACGGTAGACGGTTCCAAGTTCCGCGTATCGAATGGGCAAATCACGATAGCTCCGAAGATGAGACTTATAGACCATAATGTGAAAGGGGCAATTCATCGGCTTGAGTTGATATTCACTGGACTCCACCATCATGGGGACAAACATGTTGTCGCGGTAGTAGTCTACGTGCCCGCTTGTTTTCCACAGATCCAAGCGCGCGACGTGCGGAGAATAGACCAACTGGTATCCATGCCGTAAATGCTGCTCCCTCCAGAAATTTTCAACAAGCAACCGAATGAGAGCGCCTTTCGGGTGCCACAGGATGAGCCCCGGTCCGGTTTCATCCTGAATGCTAAAGAGATCCAATTCTTTCCCAAGTTTTCGATGATCTCTCCGTTTAATTTCCTCTAACCGCGCAAGGTGTTCTTCCAGTAGTGTTTGGGTGGGGAAAGACGTTCCGTAAATTCGCTGAAGCATTGGATTTCGCTCGTCTCCTCGCCAATACGCTCCCGCGCTGGAGAGTAATTTGAACGCCTTAACCTGTCCGGTTGAGTCAACATGCGGACCACGACACAAATCAATAAATTCCCCTTGCTGATAAACAGACACGTTGTCATCTTCGATTCCAGCCAGAATTTCAACCTTATAGGGTTCCCCCTGACGCTTGAACAACTCAATAGCCTCACTTTTCGTCATTTCAAGCCGCGTGATCTTCAAATCCTTTTGAATAATATCCTTTGCCTGTTGCTCGATCTGTTCCAGATCTTCCGGTGTAAATGGCCGTTCAAACGAAAAATCGTAAAAAAATCCTCCCTCAATCGGTGGGCCAATGGTCAATTGAGCCGTAGGAAAGAGGTCTTTCACAGCTTGAGCCATAATATGCGTACTGCTATGTCGGTAAATTTCCTTCCCCTCCTCTGAGGAAAAAGTGAGAGGAGTCAATGAACCTCCAGCTTGCAGAGGAGCGTCCCAATCCAGCGATGTTCCATTTATTTGGACAGCAAAAGCCTCTTTCGGCAATGGAATGCCGGCTTTCGTAAAGGCTTCTTTGGCCGTCACTCCACTGGGAAAGGCCTGGTGAGTTCCATCAGGAAAAGAAAGGTCAATGACAGGCTGTATGTGTGGCATAGAACACGATCACTATCCGGAGATAGTTTCAGCAGCAACCAGTTAGAAAATAGTTAAAGGGGTTAGATGGGACATCTCACTCACTTAAACATTGCGAGATGTCTAGCTGTCTGGTAGGCGCGGGCGGTATTGAACCGCCGACCTCTACCGTGTCAAGGTAGCGCTCTCCCCCTGAGCTACGCGCCTGTGTTACCCATTGAATCATGCGTATGTGGTGTTTATCGGTCCATCTTTCTTCTAAACATTTTGAGACACGGGATATTTCTTCAAGTACGAATGACCTAACGAAGTTACCCTAGTCGAGCATCTGGAGGCTTGTCAAGAAAATCAGGCATTGTTGATGATCATGTTATTGGAGCATCGATGGGTGGGAAGGGGGACGCATTCAAAAAAGGCTGAGCGAACACTATAGCCGAGTTCTTGTCGCTCTTTTCCGCCCCACTGGAATGCCGAACTCGGTAATCTTTTTGCGTAACGTGTTGCGGTTCATCCCAAGAAGGCGAGCCGCTTGCAATTGATTCCCGTTGCTCTCCAGGAGAGCAAGCTCAATTAAGGGACGCTCCACAGCCTTCATTAACGTAGAGTAAAGATCTCGAGCAGACCCCTGTTTCATCGCATGAACAAAATGTTTAAATTTCGTTTCCACATATTCACCCAAATTGGGCGCCGGTTTTTCCGATTTCTTTGTGACGATTGTTTTGCCGCCGATCATGGGCAATATGTGGCTGGCAGCCGCAAGAGAAGGGAGAGGCCCAGCCAGAAAAAATGTCCGACTCAAATCAATGCTCCCATTCAGTTTGGCCAATTCATCAAAGGGAGAAAACGGTTCTTCAACAATCACTCCATCACAAGGGGCTTGAGCGATAGCCTTTTTAAGCGAAACAATATCTTTCACCAGTGTAACCGTTCCCTCAAGATGCTCTTTGGCAATTTGCGCATCTCGATCCTTTGTACTGACAACAATCAGGTGAATGGGGGTCAGAGGATCTCGCATGAATTGAACAACCGCCATCAAGAAGAAGGGATAAATTATGTCGAATCACAGGGATGAAGTCAATTTGAAGGCACCGCCGACCTCAGGCTGATTGTAATCCTCATGCAGCCTCGGTATACTTGGTTCCATGAGTATTCGGAAGGCCGGAGGAGGGTGGGAATCTTTGATGTTAGGCATTCAGGCCGAGTCCTGCGCGGTATGCGGTCAGAATTTGTATCGGAATCTGACCATGATGCGAGGAGGATGGTCCCGATGTTCTATATGTAATGGATTTGTCCATTATAGTTGTCTCGCAAGCGGAAAACTCTCTTTTTTTAAACGGCGGCCCCGTGTGTGTAAAACCTGCAATGCGAAAGAGGATTCGATTGATAAAATGTCCGCTCATCCTTCTTTGACAACCCAATCGTAGGACCATGAGGGAAGAAACCCATTCAATTCCTTCCCCTGGTTTTTCTCCTCTGTCCGGGGCATTAATACGGTACGTCCTGGCGCCGTTATTTTTGTGCTTTAGCGGTTTTCATACGACAGATTTTCTCGTAGGTGGTCTCTATACGTGGCCGGAAGCCAGTCGGTTTCTGGTGCTGAATTTGGCAATCCTGATCTTCTCCTATGAATTTGTTTACAAAGATTTCATCTTACGGTATAAGAAGGGTTTCAGTGTCCACCCCCTGAGAGGAGTTGTGTATACATGTCTCTTTCCTTACATGGCGGGGAGTGTGACATTATTAATATTGGCGGTCCGTTTCTCCTAAGATTACTGGGAGGTCGGCACGGTTAACTTTTTTGATCACCTTCAGGAAAGAGGGGCACTCACAATGAAAAACGTCGAAATGGCTGTGAATGGTAATATCTTAACGATTACCGTGGACCTCTCCAAGGAATTTGGCCCTTCATCATCAGGCAAAACAATCATTATCAGCAGCACGGAAGGTAATGTGTCCATTCCAGCCCGTGATGAAAAAATTGGGCTGAACGTGTATAAGAAAAAGCCGTAAGGTTCGGGGGCCTCTCTTCAGTCTGCCTGGGGTTTTATTGAGCTTCGCGGAGTACCTGCCCCGTGAATGATCGACGCGCTTCCATAATGTCCTGAGGAGTGCCCTCAGCGATCAATTCACCCCCGTGTGCGCCTCCTTCAGGTCCCAGATCGATAATCCAATCTGCATTGCGGATCACATCAAGGTTATGCTCGATGACCAGGACGGTATTACCTGCATCGACGAGCCGATTCAGTACATCCAGCAACCGTTGAATATCCGCGAAATGTAAACCGGTTGTCGGTTCATCAAGAATATACAGCGTTCGACCTGTGGCTCGTTTCGACAATTCCTTGGATAACTTGACTCGTTGGGCTTCGCCACCCGACAGAGTGGTGGCTGATTGGCCGAGTTTGACGTAATGGAGCCCCACATCCGTCAGGGTTTGCAATTTGGTTTTGATGGATGGAACGTGGCAAAAGAATGCCAATGCTTCCATGACGGTCATATCTAGAACTTGGGCAATGGTGTATCCCTTGTGTAGGATATCCAGCGTTTCCCGGTTATACCTTTTGCCCTGACAGACTTCACAGGTGACATAAATATCCGGCAAAAAATGCATCTCAATCTTGATGAGTCCCTCACCCTTACAGGCTTCACAGCGCCCGCCTTTCACATTGAAACTATATCGTCCAGGCTTGTAACCTCGCACCCGGGATTCGGGAAGATTGGCATACAATTCCCGGATAAAGGTAAAAAGACCGGTATAGGTAGCGGGGTTCGATCGTGGCGTTCTTCCGATTGGTGATTGATCAATATCGATGACCTTGTCCAACGCCTTTACCCCTTTTAACGTTTGACACCCAACGATTCTAGGATTTTTTTGATACAATTGTTGGAAGAGGGAACGATAGAGCACATCCATGACCAGCGTGCTTTTCCCAGACCCCGAGACCCCTGTCACGCAGGTCAACAAACCCAAAGGGATCTTCAGGGTCACATTTTGTAAATTGTATTGATTCGCGCCAACAATCGTGAGGTGTCCCTTCGGATGACGAATCCGAGAGGGCAAACTGATGCGTCGCGCTCCACGGAGATATTGGCCGGTCAATGAAGTCGGATGGGCCATCACGGCAGCCGGCGTCCCTTGGGCGACCACATGGCCGCCTTCTCTACCAGCCCCCGGTCCAAGATCCAAGAGATGATCCGCTGCCAGCATGGTTTCGGCATCATGTTCCACCACAATAACGGTATTGCCCATATCACGGAGCCTGAGCAAAGTTTGCAGAAGGCGGCGGTTATCCCGCTGGTGAAGGCCGATACTCGGTTCATCTAAGATATAGAGGACCCCTACGATACCGGAGCCGATTTGGGTGGCGAGGTGAATACGTTGTCCTTCTCCTCCAGACAAGGTCGCGGATGGCCGATCCAAGGTGAGGTAATCAAGCCCAACATTCAGCAGAAATTCCAGACGTTCCCGAATTTCCTTTAAAATTCGTTGACCAACCATTCGGTCTCGATCGCTGAGATCAAGACTATCCACAAAGTCCAGAGCTTCTCGAATAGAATACTTCGTCACCTCCGCGATAGAACAGCCCGCAACCTTGATGGCAAGTGTCTCCGGCCTAAGACGTGTTCCCTGACACGTTGGGCACGGATCGGTGAATGAAAAATCTTCATGTTCAGAGCCGTCAGGTGTCAGGACAAACCCAATCCCATCACAAGCCGGACAGGCTCCATGGGGGCTATTGAAAGAAAAAATTCGCGGGGTGATTTCAGCGTAACTCAGGCCGCAACGGAGACAGGCTAATCGCTCACTATACACGGTGACACGGTTATCCGATGTGAGCACCCCAACAAGCCCATGGGCATAGTGTAATGCGGTCTCAACAGAATCGGTCAGGCGCCGGGAAAAGGCCTCGTCTTTCTTGATCACCAGCCGATCGACGATAATTTCAATGGAATGCTTTTGTTGCTTATTGAGGGCAATCGGCTTCTCCAATTCCACGGTGGTTCCGTCTACCCTCGCTCGCACATAGCCTGCTCGATGGGCATCGGATAATTCCTTTCGATATTCTCCTTTTCTCCCGCGAACAATGGGAGCCAGGACCTGAAATTTTGTTCCCTCCGGCAATTCCCCGATCGTATCAACCATTTGCTGAACGGTCTGCGCCGAAATAGGATCGCCACATCGATGACAAAAGGGACGGCCAAGCCTCGCAAAGAGAAGCCGGAAATAGTCGTAAATTTCAGTGACCGTTCCCACTGTCGAGCGGGGATTATGGCTGGTTTTCTTTTGTTCAATGGAGATGGCTGGGGAAAGCCCTTCAATTGAATCCACATCAGGCTTGCCCATCTGTTCCAAAAACTGCCGCGCATAGGCCGAAAGCGATTCCACATAACGACGTTGCCCTTCAGCATAAATCGTATCGAATGCCAGAGATGATTTTCCGGAGCCACTTAAGCCCGTGATCACCACGAACTGATCGCGTGGAATTTCAATGTCCAGATTCTTCAGATTATGTTCTCTGGCGCCTTTGATCAGAATGTTTCGACTCATAGCGATTCAAAAGTATAGCATAGAGGAGATGAGTCCTTTTTGGGCAAGGGCTGCTTCCTGGGAACCGGAACGTCCTTCATTTGACCGCCGCCGTACTGTCGGATACAATCCGATAGGTTTTTAACTTCTGACGGGACTGACTTGAAACGGTAGGTCCATTCTGCATCCTGTCCATATTATTATTTTATTGAGAGGGAATCGAATGTATCGTCGACACAACCCCATGATGATAAGCTTCCTTGTCTTGATTTTTTTTCTACTTCAGGTCGGACCGTTGTGGGCCGCTCGTTATGAGTTGACCCGCAATAACATTGAAGATCCCAATAAAATCGATGCGCAGGAAGTCTCCTTGTACCGTGTCAAATTAGGTGATCCAGAAGAAAAAGCGATTGAATATTTAGTTGAAGATAAAATATCAGGAATCCGGGTTGAACAGGAAGGCACGTTTATCCTCTTGTGGAATAAGGGGAATCCTACCGGCGCCATGGCTGGGGTAGGGTTGATGGATGGAAAGGTGAATCTTATTTTTATCAATAATCGGTTTGCGTACAAAACGAGAGGGCTTTTCAGAAGGGTGCTGAATGCAAAAAGTACAAAAGAAGTCCGTGAACTTCTGGGAAAAGAAGATTATGGAGATGAAAACGTGATGGGCGCCATGCTTCATTATGAGACGAAAGGGTTTGTGGTCAATTATCTTGGACGCGATATCAATGTTGAATTTCAGTTACCCTGACATACCGATACCCTCATGAATAAGGCGTCGCCACATCATTTATCCTGCCGGTCGAATTCGGTTCACTGATGTGGGCCCATTCTCCCCATGAAGGATCGTTTCTTATCCAGCCAGATCCTTGAAGAAGAGCAAAGTCTCGAAGGGTCTCTTCGTCCTCAATGCTTGTCCGATTATATCGGACAGGAACGGATGAAGGAATCCTTGCGCATTTGTATTGAGGCCGCCAGCCGGCGAGGGGAAGCCCTTGATCATGCTATTTTTTATGGCCCGCCCGGACTGGGGAAAACCACTATCGCGCATGTGATTGCCAAGGAAATGGGGGGAGAGATCCGCTCCACCTCCGGCTTGGTCCTGACCCATCCGGGGGATCTCGCGGCCATTCTTGCCAATCTACAAGCTCGAGACATCTTGTTTATCGATGAAATCCATCGTCTCCCCCCTGCTATCGAAGAGGCGTTGTACCCTGCGATGGAAGATTACCAAATTGATTTGGTTGTCGGGCAGGGGCCGTCTGTGCGAACCATGAAACTGGATCTTCCTCCTTTCACTTTAGTGGGGGCCACGACCAAGGCGGGATCTCTGACTTCTCCCCTTCGTGAACGGTTTGGGCTTGTCTACCGGTTGGATTTTTACGGCCCTGACGAGTTGCGGACCATCATCTCCCGATCCGCGGGATTATTGGGGGTGAGAGTCGAGGAGGAAGGGGCCGGAGAAATTGCCCGCCGGTCTCGAGGCACTCCCCGTATTGCCAACCGTTTGATTAAACGGGTTCGAGATTTCGCAGAAGTCAAAGCCCAAGGGGTTATCACACAGCAGGTTGCGAACGATGCGCTAGAATGGCTCGGTGTGGATCAGGCTGGGTTTGATGAAATGGATCGCAAAATTCTTCTCACGATCATTGAGAAATTCAAGGGAGGGCCGGTGGGAATCGAGGCCTTAGCCGCGTCGGTCCAAGAGGAAAAATCAACCCTGGAAGATGTCTATGAACCATTCCTCATGCAATCAGGGTACTTGGACCGGACAGGCCGTGGACGACAAGTGACCTCCCTCGCCTGGAAACATTTTGGCAAGGGCGCCGGGTTGTTCAATTCCTCTTGAGAAGCCGGACAGCTTCCTAGGGAAAATGGAATGTCCTCCCAAAATGGGACGACCGAGCTTGCCCCTTGATGTTCCAATGCCTGCTTGATGCTCTCATCAAAATCTTCCTTTCTCGTCACCCTGATGCCTTGAGCTCCACAGAGGTTGGTGTATTCGGCAAAGTTCGGATTGTGGACTGACCTTTGCCAAACCTGCCAATTGCCTGCCTTTTTTTCTTTGCTGATTTTTCCTCGTGTCATGTTTCATACATGCGTGTACTGATTCGATGGGCATAAGACCTTTGTTATTTTGACTCTTGAATTCGCCACTTCTTCCTTGTCATATATGGACTCCCCCCGTTTTGCAAGCGGGATCTTCAGCTGATAAGGAGCGGGTCTGCTGTCATATATCCGGCTTCGTGATGGAACCTTCTGTGTTCCGAGCCT
>Ga0114931_10001921_pt1 | contig 26483 bp, 21 predicted proteins | sample 2SBtaG_FD_89579 | JGI IMG/M metagenome (GOLD analysis project Ga0114931, IMG submission 89579) | Deep subsurface microbial communities from Kolumbo volcano to uncover new lineages of life (NeLLi) - 2SBTROV14_V59a metaG | ecosystem: Environmental > Aquatic > Marine > Volcanic | place: Kolumbo... | reverse complement strand
CAGAGAACTTCGATCTCAGATGTTCAAAGAACGGGCAATACTGCGGAAAGGCGCCGGCCAGTGGGAGGAAAACTGGGGCGGATTCACCGAACTGCAATTTCCCCCACCGTGACGCAGGCCTTGCGGGTCGAATTTGATCGCGCTTCAATTGGGATAGACGAACTACAGGTTTTTGGACCGGACGCCATCAACGAAAACCTCGCTCTCGCCGCATCGGGCGCCACCTTGACGACCGATGAGACCATGACGGTGCGGCGCAACGATCTGTCGAAGGCCCATGATGGGCTGTTCGGGACGATGGCCTGGAGAGCCAAGGCAGCCAAGGACAGCAAGGAAATGCCCTGGGTTGAAATCCACTTTCCCGAGCCTGAAAAAGTCAGTCGTTTTCGATTCAGCAGCAACCGGCAATACTATTTTGAAACCGATTATCTCGTCCAGAAAAACAAGGGCAATTTTCCCGGCTACCGCATTTCATCGCCGCAAGCGGACGGGAGTTGGAGGCAGATCGGTGACACCCGACGAGCGCGGGAAATCCTCAAGCAAAAACCTGCCCTGAAAAAAGCAGCGGACCGGCTCCAGCAGCTCATCGCCGAACTCGCCGAAGAAGGGCCTCGCTACAGTTTTGTGGGTCAGTTCATCGAGCCGAAGGTCACTCACATCCTCAAACGAGGCAGCCCGGAAAACCCCGGGGACGAAGTCCCGCCGGCGGCACTCTCGGCGATGAATGGCGATCTCGGACTGGATTCCAATTCGCCTGACCCCCTGCGCCGCCGTCGCTTTGCCGAATGGCTTACCCGCCCGGACCATCCGCTCACCGCGCGGGTCATGGCCAACCGGATATGGCAACATGTTTTTGGAAAAGGAATCGTATCAACGGGAAGCGATTTTGGGGCAGCCGGGTCGCCTCCCACTCATCCGGAACTACTGGACTGGCTGGCCGCCGAATTCAGGGAGCCGACCCAAAGCCGGGCGGCTCCGTGGTCTATGAAAGCACTGATCCGTTTGCTGGTCATGTCCGACGCGTTTCGCCGATCCAGTCGTCCCACGGAGGAGGGCATGCAATCCGACCCCGGGGACAACCTGCTTTGGCGCTACGCTCCTCAGCGAGTCGAAGCGGAGGTAATCCGCGATGCCGTGCTGGAGGCATCTGGCAAGCTCGATCTCACGGTGGGCGGCCGGAGTTTTCGAATTTTCAATGTGAAAAAGACCTATGCCCAATGGCTCGTCGTCGACAATCATGGACCGAAAACCTGGCGGCGCATGATCTATCAGGAGCGCATGCGCCGGGTGGACGACCGCATTTTCACCGCGTTCGACTTTCCCGATTGCGGGCAAGTGGCAGCGAAGCGCCCTGTTTCCACGACACCATTACAGGCCCTGAACCTGATGAACAGCGATTTCGTCGTCGAACAATCCAATTACCTTGCCGAACGAGCCAGGAAAGAGGCGGGACCGGAAACCAAAGCGGCCGTTGGCCGCGCCTTTGAGCTGTTACTCGAGCGACCCCCTGCGCCTGACGAACTGGCCGCCTGTGTGAAAGTGGCCGACAGCGAGGGGCTTCCCATTGTCTGTCGCAGCCTGATCAACTCCAATGAATTCGCCTTTTTACCCTGATGGCTTTCCCGAGCGGAATCTCTCTGTTGTTCTTCCGGATATCGCCGTCTGATTCGGATGAAATTTTCGATTTATGACCAATCCCGAACACCTCACTCCACGCGGTCGTCAACTGCTTGACCGACGCAATTTCATGAAGCACACCGGGTTTACCCTCGGTGGGCTTGGACTGGCTCAATTGCTTGCTGAAGAAGCCCGCTCATCGATTGTTAACCCGGCTCAATTCACTGGAAAGGTTCCGATTCGCCCGGACATTAACCCGGACGATCCCTACCTGCCGAGGCGGAGTCATTTTCAAGGGGCAGCCAAACAGGTGCTCGTCATTTTCTGCCCGGGAGCCGTCAGCCACGTGGATACTTTTGATTACAAGCCCGCCCTGACCAAACTGCACGGCCAGAAGGCGGCATTCATTCCGGATGTCACCTTTGAGGGGCCTCCGGGAAATGTTGCCAAACCATTCTGGGAGTTCAAACCTCGTGGCAGCAGCGGCAAGATGACATCAGAACTGCTGCCGAATCTGGGTGCTCTGGCCGACGACTTCTGCTTTCTCCATTCCATCAACACCCAGACCAGTGCTCATCCTCAGGGAGAGAATTTCATGCACACCGGTTTCACGATGGAAGGGTTTCCCTCCCTCGGAGCCTGGGTCACCTACGCGCTGGGCTCTGACTGCGAGGATCTGCCCGCGTTCGTCGCCATCAACGATCCGCGTGGGCTGGCCCGATCCGGCAAAAACAACTTTGGCAACGGATTCCTGCCCGCCGCTTTTCAGGGGACGGATTTCAATGCAAAAAATCCTCCCGCCAATCTGGGTCGCCCCGGCGGTTACAACGCAGATGATGACAGAGCCACGGTGGATCTGCTACAGCGACTCAACGGAAAACACCTTGAGCAATATCCCGGAGACGCCAATCTCGCCGCCCGGATCGCCAGTTATGAACTTGCCGGGCAGATGCAGCTTTCTGTTCCGCAAATGATGGATCTCTCAGCTGAACCGAAAACGATTCACAAAGAATATGGCACTGATAACGGCACCGAATTGAAACGGGAGTATGCCAAAAACTGCATCCTGGCCCGTCGCCTCATCGAAAAAGGAGTTCGTGTTGTGCAACTTTTCAACGGAAGCGATCCCTCGGGTGGCAACGGCATCACCAACTGGGATTCCCATTCCGAGATTCTCAAGACTCATGCCATGCAGGCCGAGATTATGGACCAGCCAACCGCGGCACTCATCAGCGATTTGAAACGCCGAGGTCTGCTCGAGGAGACACTCGTCGTCTGGTGCACGGAGTTCGGACGGATGCCTTTCCTCCAGGGAAACGGCACCGGACGCGACCACAACCCGGACGCTTTCACCTGTTTCCTTGCCGGGGCGGGTGTGAAAAAAGGCTTCAGCTATGGTGAGAGCGACGAGTTCGGCTTCAAGTCAGCGGTCGATCCCGTTGAAGTATACGATTTCAACGCCACCATTCTCCACCTCATGGGGCTCGATCATGAGCGGCTCAGCTACTACCACAACGGCTTGGAACGCCGATTAACCAATGTGCATGGACACGTCATTAAAGAGGTGATGACTGCCGACGCCGAGCCCGAACCGACTGCCTCGGACGTTTAAAATTCGATTGACATGGGCCAGGAGTCTGTCGGGCTTACCTTGATTGACTGCGGAAAACGAGGGTTTGGCCCAAATTTCCCTTCGTTTTCGTCACTTGTGTGCCCACAAACTCCTCCAACTGATGAAGATTTTGGCTCAAACCTCGATTCCCTCGCTCAACCCATCTAAGTCCGACAGACTCCCAGGCGACGGGTCTCAGGCGAGAAATGTTTTTCGACGCATTCTGGTAGATTTGGCGAGGTTTTCAATCATCTCCACCGTGGTATCCCAACCGACACAGGAGTCCGTGATACTGATTCCATATTTCAGTTTGTCCAAATCCGGCGTCAGTTTCTGGGAACCTTCATGGAGATGGCTCTCGATCATGAATGCGCGAATGCTGGTGTCTCCCTCTGCAATTTGCGCCGCGACATCCGCACAAACCGCTGGTTGATTGTGAAAATCTTTGGCACTGTTCGCGTGGCTGCAGTCAATCATGATCCCGGGGTTCATGTCTCGGGCCTCCAATGCTTTTCTAACTTCCCTTACACTGTCGCGGTCATAGTTGGGCCCGGTATTTTTACCGCCTCGAAGGATGACATGGCATGTTCCGTTTCCCTTCGTCTCCACAATGGCGGTATCACCCGATTTCGTGACGGAAAGAAAGCGGTGCGGCTGTTGGGCCGCCTGAATAGCATCCAGGGCGATTTGGAAGTTGCCTCCGGTTCCGTTTTTGAATCCCACGGGCATACTCAGCCCCGAGGCGAGTTCCCGATGGACCTGGCTTTCGGTGGTCCGGGCGCCGATCGCTCCCCAACTGATCAGATCAGCGTAAAATTGCGGGCTGATCGTGTCGAGAAATTCGGTTCCGGATGCCACCCCAATTTCGGCAATGTCCAGAAGCAGTTGCCTGGCGATCGTCAGACCCAGGTTGATCTGGTATGAGTTGTCCATCTCCGGATCATTGATCAATCCTTTCCATCCAATGGTCGTTCGCGGCTTCTCAAAATAGACCCGCATGATCAACAATATATCATCGGAAAATTGATCATTGAGATTTTTGATGCGCCCGGCGTATTCCCTGGCTGCTGCCGGATCATGAATGGAGCAGGGGCCCACCACGGCGAGGATCCGGTCATCGTTTCCGGCGAGGATTTCTTCAGCCTGCTTCCGGGCGTCAGCGACGATTTGGATGGCTTTTTCGGAAATGCGAATTTGCTCCATCAGAATCGCTGGCGCAATCAGTTGATGAAGGCTCTTGATACGGAGATCGTCGGTTTTGGTAGCCATAAGAAGAAGGGGCAGAAGCGGTGGAATAAGCACGGCATTGGTCTAAGTTGAAAGTGAAAAATGATAATTTTCCACAAAATTCCAGGGACCGGTGCTGAGGGGCTCTGTTTTCGCCCCTGGCACACCGTCGGAAACAAGGCGCCGATTTGAGAGAATTTTTCACGAGTTCAAGGCGCCCTGAGAGCCTCTCCCGGCGGTCCGCGGGGGAGACGCCAGCCAAAGGCTGCCCGAAGGGTGGAACGCAGCGACGGCAAAGCGGAGCTAAGAGGAACGCGGAAATCGTTGAAAAAGTCCGCGACTTGTCTACAATAGCCGAGGGAACCGAGTCCAGCGTTTCGTGCTCCGTTTCCGATTGATCCGTGCCGTAAATTTGCGACGCCTGTCCCAGGTCTGCGCGGAAAACCACCATGAGCGAAGAAAAACGATCCCGTCTACGCAAAGAACCGCGCGATTTTACCGGGGGTGGTATTCTGGGGCTGCCCCGGAGATTCGGCACGACCGGTGACAAGGAAATCGATCAACGCATTACCAATCTGGTAGAGGACTGGGGCTGCGGTAATTCCGCACCCTTAATTCATGAATTGATCTCCACCGCTTTGTTAATGGGCAGGGACGCCTTGACCGACGGTGATCTGAAACTCTACAACCGGGCACTGAAAGAAATGCGGCGATCCAGTCTGGTTTTCGGCCCCTATGAGGCCGAGAGGAAAATCACCATCTTTGGAAGTTCCCGTACCAAGCCGGATGAAAAGGAATACCTGGCCGCCGAAACATTTGCCCAGAAAATGTGGGAGGCCGGTTTTATGTCAATCACCGGCGCGGGGCCCGGAATTATGGAGGCGGCCCAAAGCGGGTCGGGTCGGGAGGGGAGCTTTGGTTTGAATATCAAATTGCCCTTCGAGCAGAGCGCCAACTCCACGATTGACGGCGATTCCAAACTGATCGAATACAATTATTTTTTCACTCGGAAACTTGCCTTTGTGAAAGAGAGCGATGCGGTCGCGGCGTTTCCCGGTGGCTTCGGGACGATGGACGAGGTCTTTGAAACGCTCACCCTGATGCAAACAGGGAAGGCATCCGTATTTCCGATTGTTTTGATTGATGCGCCCGGGGGGACCTACTGGAAAACCTGGCTGCGCTTTTTGAAAGATCACCTGCTCCGCCTGGGCCTGATTTCGGCCGAGGATTTCTTTTTGTTCAAAGTCACCGACAATCTGGACCAAGCGGTGGATGAAATTCTGGCCTTTTATCGCGTCTTTCACAGTTATCGTTATGTGAAAGAAAAGATGGTCATGCGACTGTTGAAACCACTGAGCGCGTCCCTGATGGAACAACTGAACTCGGATTTTTGTGATCTGATTCAGAAAGATTGTCAAATTGAAGCGGGATCAGCGCTGCGGGAGGAATCTAACGAGCCTCACCTGGCGGAGTTGCCCCGCCTGATATTCACTCCCAAACGAGGCAAGGTGGGGAGACTGCGGCAAATGATCGATCTGGTCAACTCGGAAGAAACAAGAGGAGAAAATCTGCTGGAACAAGGCCATGCCAGACCTGGGATTTGAAAAGCAACTTCAAGCAGAGGGGTTTTCCGTGGTGGCCGGCATAGACGAAGCCGGCCGGGGCCCCCTGGCTGGCCCGGTGACGGCGGCCGCGGTGGTGCTTCCAGAAAATTACTCTCACAGAGTATTAACTGACTCCAAGCTACTGAGTGAAAAGACGAGAGATGTAATTTATGACGAGTTAATTTCCAACCCGGAAGTGACTATTTCCTCGGCGGAATCCACTCCGGAAGAAATTGATCGGATCAATATCCTGCGAGCGACGTGGCTTGCCATGAGCCGTGCATTTGAGGGTATTCATCCCAGGCCCGACGTGGCTCTGATTGACGGAAACCCGGTCAAAACATTTCCCGCCCCCCATCGCAGCCTGGTAAAAGGAGATTCGTTGAGCCTCTCCGTTGCGGCTGCCAGCATCATCGCCAAAGTGGAAAGGGACCGCCTGATGAAGTCCTATGCGGAAAAGTATCCGGGCTATGGGTTTGAAAGACACAAGGGATACGGCACCAAAGCCCACATGGAGGCCTTGGAAACTCGCGGTCCCTGCCCGATTCATCGGATGTCCTTTTCGCCAGTGATTCGTGCCGCTGGTCGGAAAGATGTCGGGGGAGGGAGATGAAGAGAAACTGGATGTTGCAAGCCTATTTCCGATGGTTCGACAGGTCGCTGGATCGGGCCGTCAGGCTTGGTGGTCGCGACCAGATGGAGAGGGGAGAGTGGAATACCCTGATCGGGAATCTGGGCGAAAAACTGGCCCGAAAGTATTTGTGGAAAACCGGTAAAAAGGTTCTTTATCATAACTTCAGAGCGGAAGGAGGCGGTGAAGTTGATGTCGTATTTCGGGACGGGGAGATCCTGGTGTTCGGCGAGGTAAAGACTCGGACCAGCCAACAATTCGGCCGACCTGCCCGTGCCGTAAATCGCCCGAAACAAAGGCTGATTATCCGCGGAGCCAATGCCTGGCTACGGGAATTGAACATCCCCGACGTCACGTTTCGATTTGATGTTCTGGAGATTCTTCTGATCGAAGGGGAAGTCCCGAATATTCGGCACATCAAGGCCGCGTTTCAAACGCCCCAGAAGGGACTTGGCAGGTAAGCCCAAAGCGTGGCAAAGGCCCGACATCCGAAAAAAACTGGCAGAATGGCTGAGGCGAATCCGTGCCACCCACTGGAATTTTCCGGATGTCGAAATTCAATTCAAGCAAAGCCTTTTGCCGCCGCTTCTCGGGCTGCATCCCGATCAAAGAAGCTCTCCAGACGATCTTGCAGATCCTTGTAGAAAGTCTCCGAAAACTGCTCCAAACGCTTGGCGCGAATAGCGGAGCGCTCCGTTTTTTCATTGGCAAAAGCCTCGCGTTCCGTCAAAATCCTCTTCTCAAAAGAAGTTTCCAAATCAAGCAGATTCTCGACAAATTCCTTGGCCGCGCGGGATCGATCAATCCCCTCGATCACGGCTTTTTCCAAAGGCTTGTTTTGGGTCAAGTGAAGCAGCCTGCCATCGGAAAGCTCGCTCATGTATTTTTCATGACTGGTCAGAAAGGCCACCCGTTCGCGGGCATAGCGGACTTCTTCGCGATCAACCAGAGAATCATAGGGACCCGGTTGAGAGAAAAATTTGACGACCAGCGGGATCGTGTCGATCAACATGAAAAGCCCCGCCAAAACGAAGTAGGCGATCAGGGCAAATTTTCCACCGTCTTCACCGGAGTCAAACAATTGGTGCAAGGCCAGCGTCTGCGTGAGAATATCCCGCCGGGGCTCTGCTGAAATCGCACTGATTCGTTCCTGTTCCTGGGCGCTGATAGCCGCAAGTTCTTCCTGGAGCCGTGTCAGTTCCGTCAATCGGGTGTCGATCTGAGAGGTGATGGTGGATCGAAGCGTGTTCTGTTGCTCGACAAATTGATCTGCCTGCTGTTGTTGCACCTGACGTTTCAAATCCGCCACCCGGGCACGTTCGGCTTTCATTCGATCCGCCTTGTCAGCGGCAATGGCGAGAAATTCCGTTCCGATGGAATCCTCCGTGGATTGAATCTGAGCGGCCACCTCTTTGCGTTGCTCACCCAGATAGGCCAGCATATCGCCGAGCCGCTTGGCTTCCTCCCGCCGCCAGGCCAACTGATCGTCCCGCAGGCTTTTGGCCCTGGGGCCCAGACCGACAATCCCACTTCGCTGGCCGTTGACTTCCCTTTCAAACTCACGTTGCCAGTGGTCGAGTTCAGTTTGGAGGTTGCCGTATTTTTGTTGAAGTGCGGCCGTTTTTTTGTCGATCGCCTCCATTTTTGCCCGATCACCAGCGGTATCGGATTCGATTCGCGAGGCCATTTGCGCCTTTAATTCGTCATCCAACTCAGATGTGGGGTCCGCATCACCCGCCGTCTCGTCGGCGACCAGAAACTGGGCGCTGAAGGATTCTTTAAATCGGCTGCGCTGTTCGGCGATCTGGCTCTCCAAATCTGCGATCTTTGTTTCAACGGTGGCCTTGTCGGCGTTGGAAGCAACCCGCAGCTCGGCAATTTCCTTCTGCCTGTCTTCCTCAATCACCGAACTCACCGTGTCTTTAAAAAGCAGAAGAGTGAGAGGGTGCGAGATCGTGATCCCCATTAACGCGGCCACCACGACCCGGAGGGAAAACTGCCCAACTTTTCGGTGGAATCCTTGATAGGAACGATAAATCGAGAGAAGGGCGCGGTCGATCGTCATGATGATCAAGCCCCAGACGAGGGCAATCGGGACGATGATATTCCAATTGTCCGTGAGAGTGGACAAGGCGTAGCCGCAGGCAATCACGGCAAATGTCGAGGGCACCAGCACCGTAGCGCCGAAGGCGACATACTTGCGCTGCTCCCAGTCAGGACACTGGTCCAGGCTTTTGGCTCCGGCCCCGGAAAGCCAGAAGAATACATGCTTAATTTTGTTCGGAACAGTCATAACTTTTTTTTGGAGACGAGATCAATGAGGGTGTGTGCTGTGGCGGCCTTTCTCGGGCGCTCAATACCGAGAAAAACCAATGGTCAAACAGAATCTTTAAGTAAAGTTGACTATTTGTAAACATAAACTTTCAAGTTTTTTGAATAATTCGAATCGTCAAAATATGAAACACGGGCAACCAACCCTGTTGGATCAGGTATTCAACTCTGTTTGGTTTTACCATTTGCCTGCCATTTGCCTGCCATTTGCCTGCCATTACCGGACCGCATTCACTGGAGTCATTGGGGGACCTTGTTGGGAGGGAAAGGGATCTCGACAGGGGACCGGCGCGCTTTTCCGGTTTCGCGTTCCACGCCGGAAGGCAGTCTGTTGTTCGTTACAAGTTGAGCAATCGAGAAAAATTGACTATGGTTGGGCCCTGTTCTTACGAATGAAGTATGCTCTCGCCGTTATCCTGTTTTTTTGTGCTGTTGGTGGATTTGCCAGCATAGCGAATTACAGCCATCGGCGAACGATTGAGACGAATCTGACCGCCCAGGGCAAGGCCTTGTTGGACAAGGAAGGCTACCGGGAAGTTTCCGTGAGGTTTGATTACTTTGACGCTGTTCTGGGAGGGTATGTGGAAAGCGAACAGGACAAAAGACGAGTGTTGGCCTTGATCAGGGAAAATGTCCCCTGCGCCTATGTTCCGGAGGAGAACAGCAGTAAAATTCAGATCAAACCATCCCTGCCTCCCTGGATCAGCATGACCAGGGAGGCAGGGACGAGGCGGGTTCTTCTGGAGGGACATCTGGCCATCACGGAGGAGGAAAACAGAAAATTCCTGGGCTCGAGTCTGCATATGATCAACGGCGTTGACCTGGTTCAAAATGAGATTGAATTGGATACCCAGCGGCTGCCATTTACCAGAGCGGCGGATTTTGCTTCGCTTGCGGCAGGATTGATTCCTGCTTCCCGCTCTTCTTCTCTGCGGCTCGACGAGACAGGTTTAACGGTAGGTGGCCTGGTCGAAAATGAGCCCGTCAAAAAGGATTTGTTGTTACTGGCTGAAAAACTCTCACCCGGAAAGGTGACGGATCAATTGAAGGTCAAAACCCTGCTCTCAGCCCGGAAAAAGGCGGCATTTCATTTGGAAAAATCCCGATTCGGAGTGACTGTCAGCGGGACCGTCGCGGATTTGGATACCAAAGCCAAATTGTTCGAGGCCATGTCGGATGGGAATGGAACCAGAGTGAGGGACAGCCTCGATATCAATTCGGACGCGGAAACCGCCTGGTGGATTGATGACGCAGTCAAACTGATCCCCCAAATTCTCGCTGCGACAACGGGCGATGCGGAGATCCATTTCACGGACGAAGAGGTCAAGGTCACCGGAAAGGTGGAATTGAAAGAGAAACTGACCGCAATTCAGGCTGAACTATTGAAAATTCAGAACAAACTCCCCTCCCTGCTCCTTGTCTCGGAACTTAGCTTGAATGGGATTGAGGAGCGGGCAGATCTGGATCTCCAGCCCAATATCAGCGTGGTTTTCGATCAGAAAACGGTCGAGCTGACCGGACAATTACCCTCGGAATCGGCTCGAAATTTAATTTCCTCAAATATCGTAACAACATCGATTAATCAACAGATAATCAATAAGATAACAGTTGAGAAAAAATTATTCGATGGCGGCTGGCTGGAGGAATTTCCCGGTCTTTTAAATGAGATGACAAAGGCAATCAGTAGCGGCAGTCTCACTGTCAAAAGCGGGAAAGTCACCCTGTCCGGAATGACCCGCGGAGTGGAAGAAAAACAACTTCTCCAGAATATGGCGGTGAACCTGTTTCCATCGGACTACCAGATCGCCAATCTGCTGACTTTTTCCGATCAACCATTTCCAGCACCGGGTCTGGTGCCGGATGAACGGGCTCAACTGACGGAAAAGTTGCAGGCGCTACCGGTTTATTTCGATCTGAACAGCGCGAAACTGAAGCCCGATGAAAGCAAGAAAGTGAAGGCTGCAGCCAAGGAAATACTTGGCGCCAGCAAGGAATACTCCATCAGCGTCGGGGGTTTTGCGGACACCTCCGGACATGCCGCTTACAATCGGAAACTGAGCATTCGCAGAGCGGAAGCAGTGAAGGATCAGTTGATCCGCCTTGGCGTGAAAGCCGGGAATCTCAAGACGGAGAGCTTTGGAGAAGATCAATCACAGATGGCAAAAAGCGAACAGTGGAAGGGGAGAAGAGTGGAAATCAGGCCCCTTATTAAAAATTAAAAAAAATAGTTTAATTATTTTAAAGTTTTGGAGATGGACTGTATATTCATCATGAGTCTGGCTTCAGACAGATACCTGGCGGATTGGGTGATCATCTACCTGATTGGTGGTTTGGTGTTCGTTCTGGTTGGTTTGGTATGTGGCTGGAGCATTTGGCGGAACTACCGGAACGCAGCAGAAAAGGCAGAGAAGGAGAATCGGGAGGCGAAGGTCCAACTTGAAAATGCCAACGACCGGGCATCAAGGTTGAAGGCGCAACTACGTGAGCCCTCTGCTGAGTCTGGGCAGATTGATATTTAATTGCTTACAACGAGACACACACAATAGAGAGAACGACTATGGAAAACGCACTGTTGTTATTGCCAGACTGGTTAGCTGTGGGCCTGGCGGTTTTGGTTTTTTACGGGATTGGCCTGCTCATGGCGAAATGGATATGGGGACGTCATGCCATGCGCTTGTCCCTGGCAGCGGATGAAAACATGCTTTTACTGTCCCAGTGGAGTGATTTGGGAGAGACTCAAAATCTCCTGTTTCGAAAACTCCGGACAAGATGGCAATCTGATCGGGACGCCTGGGATGAGCAGGCTGCTTCATGGGCTGAGCAGTTGAGTCGAAAAGACAAATCGATCAGAAAATTAATTGCCGAGATCAAAAACCTGAAAGAATCCAGAGCGGCGGAAGCTCAGTCCGATGGCCCGAAGATCAAAGAATTATCAGGGGAGATTCATAGTCTGCAACGAGAACTCAACGACAAAAACAGCGAAATTCAGGACGTCGTCGCGGAATTGAATGATGTCCGAAAAGGGTATTTGGCCAAACGGGAAAAGATCGAAAATCTGGAATGTGCCCTCGATCAATCCGCCAATGCACTGCATGATGTGGAGGCAGTCAACACGCAGTTGGAGGCATTGTTGGCACGCAGAGCGATGGAAATCACTCATTTCAGGGAGGCGACTCCGCCGTCCGAAAAGGCCGATGGGGACGCTTCTCGCCAGTCTGAGGATCGGGCGGCACCCACGCCATTGCTGGATGAACCAAGCCCTGAAACAGAAGGAGAGTTGGACGCTTCTTCGGTGGAGGATCTCCCTGCGTCAGCCGCGGTCTCCAATCCGGATCACCACGAGCAATCAGGGAACCAGCAGGTGGCAATGTTGAACGGGCAAATCGAGGAACTGGAGAGTATTGTAGATGATCGGAATCAGGAAATCGAAGATGCAGCCAGTGAGTTGAAGGAACAGATTCGTGTCATTTCCAAACTCCGCTCTCGCGTTGCCGAACTGGAAGGCGAACTGGACGGGCAGAATGTTGAGACGGTGGATCTGGCTCAGGAATTGGAGGAAAAAAACGAGCAAATCGCCTTTCTCACCAATCGAATTTCGGAAGTCGAGGAAGCTTTGGCGGATCAATATCGCGATGTCAACAAGGTTCGGTCCTATTGGAGCCAGATCGAAAATCACGCTGCGGAACTCGATGCTCAATCCGAGAAGTTGTCCGGCGAATTGGGTGAAAAAACATCGGAAGCGGAACAATTGGCCGCGGATCTGGAACGCAGTGTGTCGGAGCTGGAGCCTCTCAGGACTCGGGTTGACGAGGTGGAAGAGCAGTTGGAGGCAGCTCAATCACAAGTGGAAAAACTGGAGGAGGAACTGGGTGAAAAATCGCTGAGTCTGGCAGTAGCGGAAGAAAGCCGGGTTGAACTGAAAAAAGAGCTGCAGGAGAGAGAGGATTCGCTGGAACTGGCAGACAATGAACTGAACAGCCTGAAACTCGAGTTGCAGGAACGGGATCGCTCCGCGGAAAAAATGAAGGCGGAATGGCAGGACGCCACGACGAAACTGGACGAATATGACCGGAATCTGGCCATCCGTGACGAAAATATTCTGAAATTTGAGGAAACGGTCAACCGGATTGAGACGGAAGCCGACTCACTGAAAATTTTGTTGGATGAAGGTAAGCGGAATACGGCTGATTTGGAATCAAAGATTCAGGACTTCGAGGAATTGGTGCTTTCGAAAGACTCGGAGATTGGAATCTTTACTCGGGAAATCCGCAATCTGGTCGAGAGCGTTGAAAGCCCAAGTGGAAAGGATGACGGAAACACTGGAAACACTGGAAGCGATGGAAGCCGCTCGATTGATAGCCTGTTTTCCGAGGCATTGGACTCCGATGACAGTCCCAGCCAGATTCATATTCGGGTTCTCGGTCAAACCATTTCTAATCTGCAAAATCGACTCATTGAGGCCGAGGGAAATTACGGAGTTTGCGAGCGGGAAAAAGCATTGGTGACGGAGAGGACCCGGAGCCTGAAGGCTCAATACGAGATGGACCTGATGACAAGGGATAAGCAAATTCAGATCCTGAAGGAGGAAGTGTCTTGCCAGCAGAAAAAACTGGAAGAGCTTCGAAGTGATCAGCAGGGGTCAGGCAGGGCCGTTGCCGTGGCAACAAGCGAAGAACCGCTCGCCGCTGCTGAATTCAGTCGCCTCAACCAGATAGAAGAGGCGCCTGGGTTTGCCAGGCAATCGGAACCGGCCGAAGGAGAACGGACAGTCCCAAAACAGGGAATTCACCTGGATGTTCATTTTGATGAGAGAAGTTGTGATCTCAAAGCCTCCGAAATTGCCAAGATTGACGAGGCGTTGAAGTCGGTTCGGGGAAAGGGCGTTCCTTGCGAAGTCTCGGTGGACGGTTATTCCGGGAATGAAGGAAGTGCTGATTTCAATGAATCATTGAGTGCTCGTAGGGCGGACGCCGTGCGAGAGCTTCTGATCGAAAACGGCCTGCGTCAGTCGGGCATTTCAGTTCAGGGCAGAGGGGAGCATCCCCGACACACCGGAGAGGTTGACGCCTGGAAGGCACGCAGCGTGGAAGTCGCTTTCGTCACGAAGCCGGCGGTTGAAGCGATGAGTTAAGAAATTGTTTTATGTTCCAGACTCCACTTGCTCTGAAAACCGGAATGCACCTGGCGCTTTCCTTTCCCGACAGCTGGGCGACGGACCGGCATGAACTATGGTATTATGGCGTCGGCGCCCTGCTTTTTTTCTTTTGCGGCGTGGTCAGCGGTTATTTCATCTGGCGACGGGCCCACCTTCAGTATGGAGAATTGCGCCACGAAAAAGAGTGCGCAGCCACCGCGCTGGAGGAATTTCAGAAAGAGATCGAATCAGAGAAATATTTGCTGAGGGACTCCGCACGGAATGGCTATCCGACTCTCTCTCCCCCTGAAGAACGATCCGAGAAACCGGAGCCCGAAGAGAAAGAGGAACCGCTGCCGATGAAGAAAACGGCCAAGGTTGCCACCGCTGTTTCACCGCCGGTGATCGCGATGAAAAATCCGGTCGCCCAAGGTATTGAAAAGGATTCTCCACCCGGAAAGAAAAAGGCTCGTTCGGCCAAGAAAAAAAATCGCTCCGACGACAAATTATTTTTCTGAAATTCGATTTCAATCGATCCGGATCCAACGCGGGACCTGATGCCGACATTCCCAAAAATTCTGGTGGAATGAATGGGATATCGAGTGCCGGGATGCCCGGCGCTTCATGTGGGAAGTTGAGCCGGACGGATCTTCTCAATCGGGTTGTTTCAACCTGAATGATTCATGAAAGATTTCCCGAAAACTTGCCGGGCCGCGTGCTGGAACCGATCCGCCCCAGCCATATCTCCGGTCTTGACTGGCTGGTGGCATGAATTATGCCCCCAGTTTCCAGTCGCCCCGGTAGGGGAGAGCCATCAGTTTTTTCTGTGCGGCATCGTCTCCAATCACCTTTTCTCTGGTCGGGTCCCATTTGATTTTGCGACCCAGATCATACGAAACAAAGGCGATGTGACCAGGGGTGATGGAGCGGTGTCCGTTTTCCGCGGGAGCAATGGTTTCTTTTCGTGATTTGACGCAATCGACAAAGTTTCTCTGGTGACCAACTGTTTTGTATGTCTTCCAGTCGCCAGCCACAAAGCCGTCCTTGGCCCATTCTTCGTTCGATGCGGTGATCTTCCCACGGGTGACATGAACCCATCCCTTTTCTCCGATCCACTTGACTCCCATCTGTTTACGCGAAGAAATAATTCCCTCAATTCCGCCTTCATACTGAGAAATGACGTCATAATCAACGGCTGAATTGTAAACCTTTGTTTCCGGCATGATCCAGTTTTTTGATTCCACGGAAATTGGACCGCTATTCTCCAGGCCAAGTCCCCAGTGACCGATATCGTTGTGGTGACCAATCCAGTCCATCAATTGCCCGCCTCCAAAATTCAAATGCCAGCGCCAACTCCAGTGACAGCGGCACTCCATGTAGGGCAACAACTTGCTCGGCCCACACCAGAAATTGTAGTCAAGATCAGCGGGTGGATCCTTGGGCGTGGCATCTCCTTCCGGTTGGTTATGCCCCTGAGGAAGCCCCACTTCCAATCTGGAGATTTTGCCAAGCAATCCGTTGCGCACAATCTCAACGCCCTGTTGAAACTTGCTGTCGGATCGTTGCTGGGATCCCACCTGAAAAACCGCTTTCTGTTTGGCGACTTCACGATAAACGGCCTGGCCTTCGGCAAACAGGTGAGTCATCGGTTTTTCACAGTATACATCCTTGCCGGCCCGAAGGGCTGCCATGGTGATAATGGCATGCCAATGATCAGGAGTCGCCACCTGAATGGCATCAATGTCGTCTCTGGTAACCAATTCACGAAAGTCGTGGTAGGTGGCGCATCCCTTGTAGGCGCCCGATGCCTTTTTCTCAGCGTATTTTTTCTCCACGACTTCCTTCCCCGCAGTGAGCCCATAATCGCGGCTCCGCCAAGGCTTGCCATCTCTCATAGCCCTGCGGAAATGATGCCCTGCCACATCACAAACAGCCATGCCCTGCACGTCATCATGTTTCAAAAACGCCTCCATGACACCGATTCCGCGGTTGCCCAGGCCGACAAATGCCATGTTGATCCGGTTGCTCGGAGCATTTTTCCCGAACACCGATGAGGGAACCACGGTGGGCGCGGCAATCGCGACGGCGGTGCGTTGAATGAACTTTCTGCGTGAAGGATGTTTTTTCATAATAGGGGAATATGGATAATAGGGGGATATGGATTGCGCCGGGGGCAGGAAAACGGGAAGAAAATTGAAGGAGTTGGCAAGGATTACACGTCACATAACTGGACAGCGTGGCGCAGGGCCGCCACCGGGTCATCCCAGGTTGGGATGAATTCCTGGGCCACATATCCCTGATAACCCGTTTTCAAAATCTCCCGCATGATGGCCGGATAACCAATTTCCTGCGTGTCGTCGAGTTCTCCCCGCCCTGGATTACCGGCAGTATGGTAGTGGGCGATCACGTCCTTGTATTGCCGAATTCGGCGAATCATATCCCCGTTCATGATCGATACGTGGTAGATATCGAAGAGCAGTTTGAAATGATCCGAGCCGACCCGGTTGATCAGGTCCACGCAAAAATCAAGGTCGTCACCAAAATAACCGGGGTGACCCTTCATGTGGGCCTGATCATGATCGCGCGAATTCAATTGTTCCAGCGTGATTGTGACATTGTTCTTTTCCGCGTGGGGAACCACTTTTTTCCAGACGTCCACGCAACGCTGCGCTGCTTTTTCGTCATCCATGCCGTCAAAACGCATCCCGGTAAAGGCGATGACCTGTTTGCAGCCGACCTGTTTGGCGACGTCGATTGCCTCCGTCAGTTTATCGATGACCAAGTCTTTCTCTTTCGGATTGCAGGGGCCCTGAGTAAAACTATGAGAGCTGACCAGGGAGATTTCCAGACCGAGTTTTTTTACCTCGGGATAGGCCGATCTCGGTATGCCCTCCATGGCCACCATCCCCAGGGCTTTACAGTGATGAGCCAGTTGAACGGCTGAAAAATGGCTCTTGAAACACCATCCCATGATGGATTGATGGATGTGTCCTTTTTGAATGACAAATTGGTCATCAGCGGCGGACCGGGGCATTTGGGCACTGAGTGATTGTTCAGCAACCGTTCCGACCCCGGCGGCAAGTAATCCTGATTTGGTGAGGAAATTTCTTCTGGAATGCATGTCTCAACGTAGCAAAGCCCTTTTGAATAACAAGACTGGACAGGGTCCGCATACAGGCACCGTGTCGGCGACTCTGTTACTCAGATGACCGTTGGGGGAGTTTCTGGAGATACTCAAAGCTGTAGATACCCGTCTTGTGTCCGTCGCTGAAATGAAACTGGACACCGTAGCTTCCAACCGGTTTCCATCCCGTCACCGTGACACCGGTGAAGTCGTGATCGAGCTGATCGGGCCCCATGGGATTCCCAAAAAGATCCTGTTCTCCCTGGGTTTCCGCGCTGGGCGAAACGGCGCGAAGGTAGTCCATCGCATAAAAGCTCTCACTGCCATCCGACCAGCGAATAGCCACTTCGTTGCCTATGATCTGGATTTCTGAAAAGGTAATCATCAACTCAACTTCGTTTTCAGGTTTCGGATTTCGCCAATTTCTCCAGATGACCATACACCCCGAAATCGTTGAACCAAATTCGTTTGGCCCAGCGATAGACCGGATGCTTTTCCGGGATTTCCTCGCCCGTCGGCAACCACTGGCTGTTTCGCGGCGTCATGCTGTCCAATTCCGCGATGGCGCTTTTTCTGATGGTGGTGTCTTTTGCTCCGTGCTTTTGGGCCAATGCCTTGACGAGATCAGGTCGTTCCAGAACGATGCAGCCGCGGGTGTGTTTTGCTGCCGTTTCCCGAAAATCACGAAGGAATTCAGATTGAGTCAGGGTTTCGTAAATAGAGGCCCGATCCCTGATGTTTTCGGTTGCCACCTGGATGATGGGGCAGGGCTCCACGGCGCCACCCGGAGAAATGTGATGTGAGATTCCCGTCGCCATGGGGCAAAGGGCGCGTCCTTCTCCATCGTAATAAGCATCGATGATTCCGATCGGCATTTTGACCCGCATCTCGACGATAAAACGGCGGACTTTACGTGCCTGTTCCGGCGTGAGAGCGAGTTCTTCATGAATCTGCGGCCCCACCGGACGGTAAGTGTGATACCAGGCATAGTGAACCCCCATTTTGATCAGTCTCCGCAGCCATTTTTCGGTGAGCAGATCGTCAATATTGGATTGGCAGAGACTGGTGGCGACCCCGGTCAGGAGCTTGTTTTCGAGACAGTGGTTCAGCCCGCTCAGGGTGCGTCGATTGACGTCTTTACCACCACGCCGTTCGTTGGCTTCGGTTTCATTGCCTTCGATGGAAATCAATGGCGTGACATTTCCGAGAGCCCGCATCTGGCGGGCCTTGGTATCGGTGATGAGTTGGCCGTTGGTGAATACCTGGAAAAAGCAATCCGAATGGCTCGCAAAAAAATCCATGAGATCCGGATACATGAAGGGCTCACCACCGAGGATACCGAAGAAAGAATTCCCGTGAGCTTTGGCGTCACCAACAATGCGGTTCAGGTCATCGAGTTCGATTTTGACCTGTGGCTTGTCCACATCGACCCAGCATCCCTGACAGCGAAGATTGCAGCTGTTCAAAACAGAGATATACAGGAAAGGCGGAAAATACTCACCCCTTTTCATTCGCTTTTTAAAAAGGTTCACGGATCGAACGCCTTTGAAGCCGAAGTTCCACATGAACTTGGCCACGTGCAGTGGATCAGCCGTGCGGAGCGTCCGGGTAGCGAGTTGAAGACCTGAAATGAACATGTCGTGGTGATTCAAATTTTCGTCGATTCCATTATCCGAGCAGTTTCATGGCCGAGGCAACCCTTTCTTCCTCGTGAACAATTGCCCGTAACGCCGCAGCGATTTTTTTGGGGCTGGGATGTTGCCAGACATTTCTTCCAATGGCGACACCCTTGGCGCCGGCTTCCATGGAGCTTTTCGCCATGGACAAAAGGGCTTGATCGTCGCCCGTGGCTGCGCCTCCCAATACGATCACTGGCACGAAGCAGGCCTCAATGATCTCCTTGAACTCGTCCACGCTGGCGCCGGTGGGGAAGACCGTCTTGACCACGTCCGCACCGATCTCCGCCGCGGCCCGAACCGCGAATCCCACATTTTCCACCGTGTATTCGTCCGGCCTTCCAATGCCGAAGGGCAGGGATTCGAGTATGACCGGAATATCCGTCTCCAGGCTCTCCCCAATCAATTCTCCGGCGTCGCGAAATATGTCCGCCTCATTCGGATGGTGAAGATACAGCATATTCATCATGGCATTGGCTCTGACTTCGCAGGCCTCGTCGGCGCCGAAGATCCGGTAACTTCCCTCGTCGATATGGTCGCCGTGAGGGGGTTTGTAACAATCGGTGCGAAGGCAGACTCCTTTGTCTTCCAATACCGCCGCTGCCCCAACAGCAACACCCAGATTGACAACGTAGCCGTCCACATGGGGATTGAGTTCCTCGATCAGGTCCGCGGGACGATCCAACCCGACCACCGGAATCGCCGTGCCGTGATCGATCGGCAGGATCACGGTCCGACCGTCATTCTGAAAAAATTGTGACAAATTCCGGGCACGCTCCATAGAAGGAGAATGGACTCGTGAACGAGGCAATAATCAAGTTGCTTACCTACGAAAATTCGAAGAAAGACAGGGACACCATTTCCCTCGGCGCGGTGTCCGCAAATCAGTCAGAGGCTGCCATGTCGGCAATCAACAAGCCCGTCACGGAGCGGGAAACAATTTTCGGGCTGCCCGCCACATCCCTTTCCGTTTCCCGTCATCAAGGACGGTGACGTTTTCTTCTGGACACAATCCCTCACATACCTGAGTTTCTTCGCATATAAAAAACCAAGCTTTTTCCATTGCCATGCCAATCATAGAAACCAACGGAATTCAGATGTATTACGAGGAAAAGGGATCAGGTGATCCACTGATTCTCATCATGGGCCTGACGGCCAACGGAGCAACCTGGGAGGCTCACGCCGATGTCTGGAGTGAGAAATTTCGCTGTATCATGCCGGACAACCGGGGAGTCGGGCTGAGTGACAAGCCGCCTGGCGATTACACCAGCGAAATGATGGCCGACGATTATGCCGGTTTGATGGATGTCCTCGGCATTGAAAAAGCCCGGATCGTGGGAGTTTCCATGGGATCGATCATCGCCCAGCAATTATGTCTGCGCCATCCCGAAAAAGTGCGGAGCGCCATTCTCATGTGTCCCTGGGCAAGGTGTGACCGCTATGCGACCGCCCTTTTCAGGCACATCGAGGTTTGTAAGGCTCACCTTGATAACAAGCAGTTCCTCACCTTTATTCAGTTGCTGATTTTTACCAAACCGTTCTGGGATAACGACGAGGCTTACAGTGGTCTGCTTGAGGGGCGTGAAGACTTCGATGCCAACCCTACCCCACAACCGTTGCACGGCCTGAAAGGACAATCGGCCGCCTGTATCCATCATGATGTGTTGGATCAGTTGGCGAACATCAAGGCCCCCTGTCTGGTCATCGGAGGAAAGGATGATATTTTTACCCCCAACTGGATGGCTCAGGAAGTGGCCAACGGCATCCCTGATTGCGAGACCCATTTTTACGACGGAGCGGGTCACGCCTTTCATTGGGAAGTGATGGATGATTTTAACCCAAGAGCAGAACAATGGCTGCAAGCTCACTGATAATCGATTTTTTACAAAACATAGAATAACGGAAAAAATGGCAAACATCACATTCGGATCACAAGTGTATACCTGGTTTATGCAGGGAGGCGGGGAAGGCTATGCCAACCAACTGGATCACATGATCAAGGTGGCGGCGCAGGCGGGATTCAAAGGCATTGAGCCGATGATTCTGGAACCATTCGACGATTACTGGCTCGGCGACTTCAAAGACCCTGGAAAATTGAAGGCCGTTCTTGAAGAGCACGATATGAAACTCGCCGGATTTTCCTTGGTATGCAGTTGGGATCAGGAGGAGGAGACCGAATCAGAACGGGCCGCCTGCGATTATGCCATCGATACCCTGAAAAAATTTCCCGGCGCGAAATTCGGTACCGTGCCCCTGCCATCGGATCGAAAAAGCCTGAATGAGCGCCGTCTCAACCTTGCCAAAAATGTCAACCGGGCGTCCCGCCGCGCGTCGGATGCCGGTCTGGTCTGTTCCTTTCACCCGAACAGCCCTCCAGCTTCCATTGTGCGGACCCAGGAAGACTATGACGTGGTTCTCAACAGTCTGGATCCGACGGTAACCGGTTGGACGCCGGATGTCGGGCATATAGCCCGTGGCGGAATGGATGTGATTGGCTGTCTCAACCAGTGGGAGCATTTGGTGAATCACATTCACTACAAAGATTTCAGTGGGAACGGACCTGAACCCTGGGCGCAAATGGGAACGGGAAAACTGGATTTTCACCAGATCACGGAATGGCTCATCATTCGGAATTACGATGGATGGATCATCTGCGAGGACGAGTGCGAGCGTGCCATTGGCGAACCCGACGAAGTCACTCTACAGAATGGCGAATGGTGCAGGGAAAACCTGACGCCTCTGCTCGATTAGCCGGAAACCATCAATTTTTCCCATGGACCCAACAGGGTCAGGTCCGTGAGTCAACACTGTTGGCCCGCCCATTGCATGACGAATTCGAAGGCCGTTTTCAACGGGCTGAAAAAGTGGTGGCGCCGTTTCCTCGGGGAACTGGAGCAACCCACCGTGGAACCTCGCTTTCGATTCGTTCGCTGGGTCGTCGTTCCCCTGCTGGTAGTGGCGGCCTTAACCGCCTTCGCTCGGTTCGCGGGATTTGATCTCCGCGCCGAAAAGGCCATTTACGTGGCCGGAGGAAATTCCTGGGCTTTCGGGGAGGTTGGCCTCTGGAAGTTTTTGTATCAATTCGGGACTTTTCCCGCAAGCGGGATCGTGTTGCTGTCCGCGATTACTTACCTGGCCAGTTGGTCGATGCCCCGATTCAGGAAATGGCGTCGGGTCTATCTGTTCATCATCCTTTCCTTTGCCGTTTCGTCCGGTGTCATCACCAATGTCGTGTTGAAGGAATTCTGGGGGCGTCCCCGGCCGAAACAGGTGCTGGGGATGGGTGGACATCAGAAGTTCGAGGAGGCTCTGGACTTTCATTCAAACAGCAAGGGAAAGTCGTTTCCCTGCGGACATGCCACGACGGGATTTTTTTTTGTGGGAGGATTCTTTCTCTTGAGAAGGCGTCGCCGCGATCTGGCCCGGGGCTTTTTGATTTTCGGAATGATCTTCGGGGCTTTGATGGGATTGGCCAGGATGACTCAGGGCGCCCATTTTTTTACCGACGTGGTGTGGGCGGGCGCGGTGAGTTGGTTTACTGCGATGGGCTTGTTTTATGCCTTGAAACTGGATCGATCTCTGGTCGGAGGGGTGTCGGAAAGAGCCATGCCTTGCTGGCTGAAAATCGTGACTGGAGCCTTTGGAGTGGCCCTGCTGGTTGGTGTCCTGCTGGGCACTCCCTACCGGGAAAAGCGGGATCTGTTTATCGTTGAGGATTTCGCGAAGAGCGGCCCGTTGGATGTGAGTCTGACGTTTCTGACTGGAGACATCCTGATGAAACCTGGAGCGGAATTCCACCTCACTGGTGAGGCTTGGGGGCACGGTCTGCCGATTTCAGGCATTGGAGAAGGATTTGTGGTGGTTCACGGTCAGGAAGCGAGCCGCGTGATTTATGTGGAAGATCTGGACGGCTGGTTTATGGAACTGGAGTAAAAACTGAAGGTGATTCTACCCTGGAAACGGATACGCAGTTTAACGATTGCCCCGGGGCAAGGGGAAATCGAATTGCATGTCCCGGAATTTTCCGGGAAGAAACAATTGCGGATTGAAAAGGGAAATTCGCGGATCCGTTTGAAAATGGATGGCAAAAACGTCCGGTTGCGGGGAAAGGCGGTTCATAAGGCGCCATTCACCGTAGAGAAGAATTCCGGGAAAGGAGAAGAGGGAAGGGGGATCCTGCTTTTAAAAACGAGTGATGATTTTCACGGAACAATCGAAGTGGAAGCGACCCGCTGACCCGGTCGAACCGGGATGGTTGATTTCACAAAGTAAGATTCGCTTTTCCGTTTCGGTTTTGTAGGTTTTTTGCGTATGGAGAGAGTTTTTCGGAGTAAAGAGACGAGTTGGTTGTCGTTCAATGCCAGAGTTATCCAGGAGGCGGCCGACCCGACGGTTCCCCTCTATGAACGGATCAAATTTCTGGGCATTTACAGTTCCAATCTGGACGAGTTTTTTCGGGTCCGGGTGGCTACCTTGAAGCGGCTGGCGTCGCTGGGAGACCAATGGAAGGGACTCGGCATTCCCAATCCGAACGAAACCCTGGCGAAAGTCGGGCGGCTGGTGACCATGCAGGGTTCCGCTTTTGACGCTGCCTATCACAAGATGTGCCGCGATCTGGAAAAGAATGGGATCAAATTGATTGATGACACCCAGGTTCCGGCCTCTCTGAGTTCTTATTTGCGACACTATTTTCAGGAAAAAGTGAGCCCCCACATTTTTCCCATCATCCTGAAGGCCACGGCAAAACTGCCTCAATTGAAAGATTTGCCGATGTATCTGGCGGTCAGACTGTCAAAGAAAGACGGTTCCGGTCGTCCCATGCACGCTCTGATCGAAATTCCGCAGAGGCTGCCGCGTTTTATCCCCCTGCCAAAGCAGGGAAAAGTGCAGTTGGTCATGTATCTTGATGACATCATTCGATTTGGATTACGAGATGTGTTTGCCCGTTTTCCCCATGATCAATACAATTCTTATGCCATTAAATTTACGCGGGATGCGGAGCTGGAATTTGATGATGATTTTACGGAAAGTTACTACGAAAAATTGGCTGACAGCCTGATGGCGCGGGAAGAGGGCCTGCCGGTGCGGGCCAATTTCGACGCCAATTTTCCCAAGCCCTTTTTAAAACTGGTTCTGCGGAAACTGAATCTGGAGCGATCGGATTCGCTGTATCCGGGGGCACGATATCACAACCGCCGGGATCTATTGTCTTTTCCCTGTTTTGATCAGCCGGCATTGACCTACGAAAAGGCAGTGCCTGTCCCCATGAAAAGGCTGAAAAAGGGACGAAAAGGAATGTTCGCCGCGATCAAGAAACGGGATCTGCTGCTCCACGTTCCTTACCATTCCTTTCAACATGTCATCCGCCTGTTGCAGGAGGCATCGCTCGACCCGCTGGTGAGGACGATTTCCATGACTCAGTATCGTCTGGCGAAGCGCTCTTGTGTGGCCAACGCCCTTCAGGCTGCCGTGCGGAACGGAAAGAATGTGACCGTGATCGTGGAACCGCAGGCAAGGTTTGATGAAGAAGCGAACATGGCCTGGGCCGACCGTTATCGAAAGGCAGGGGTGCATGTGCAACTGGGCGTTCAGGGCTTGAAAGTACACAGCAAACTGATTTTGATCACCCGCAAAGAATCGGGCCGGGAACGGAGGTATTCCGTCCTGGGAACCGGGAATTTCAACGAGGATACCGGAAACATCTTCGCTGATCATCTTCTGATGACTTATGACCAGGAAATTGGCGAGGATGTGGCCGAAATTTTTCGCTTTTTCGAAAAATCCTACCAACCGCCCAGACTCAGACATCTCAAGGCGGCGCCGTTCGATTTGCGACGCTTTCTGCGCCGGAAAATTGAACGGGAGATTGAAAATCACAAGGCCGGACGGAAGGCGGGGATGTCATTGAAAGTGAATAATCTCTCGGACATGGAAACCATCGGCCTGCTGACCCATGCGGCGAGGAAAGGAGTACGGGTTCGCCTGATCGTCAGGAGTATGTTTTCCCTGGTGATCGGAGAAGAATGCGGGATCGAGGCCATCAGCATTGTCGATAAGTATCTGGAGCACTCGCGGCTGCTGATCTTTGAAAACAATGGCGAGCCCGAGGTGTTTCTTTCCTCGGCGGATTTCCTTCCCCGAAATTTCGACTCACGGGTGGAAACAATTTTTCCCATTTACGACAAGAGATTAAAGAAACAGTTGATCGCCTATTTTGAAATCCAGTGGAGCGACAACACGAAAGCCCGGATTCTGGACGAGTGCCTGAGCAATCATTATCGAAAGAGAAAGCCGGGAGAGAGGCCCAGGCGTGCCCAATTTGATATCGAGGAATTTCTTCGGAAAGGAGTCTGAATCCAGATCAGTCCCACTTGTCTTCGAGTCGTTCGGTGCGGAAGGTGACAGTGCGAGTGGCGCGTTGTCCCGCCGGGAGCAATTTCAGTTTGAACTCAGTCCCGACCGGCTGTCCTCTGATTATTTCGATGAACTGGTAATGCCGCTTGACGGGAACTCCGTCGCAACTGATGATGACATCGTGGACTCGGATTCCAGCCTTGGCGAAGGGGCCTTTGTCCCTCACCCAGGTGACGACAATTCCCTCGGTGCTCTTGGGGATTCCGGCCAATAATTTTTTATCGGCGGTCCACAATTCCCATACCCAGGCGCCGATTCCCGGGGTGCTGGCCGTTTTTTTGTTTTCCAGCAAAAAAGAAATTGCCTGAGGTGGAGCAGCCATACTGAGCCCGGATGAGGGCGCCCCCGGATCACCGTTCAATCGTCCGTTTTGAATCCCTGCTATTTGACCTTTGCTGGTGACCCAAACTCCACCGGAAGTGAGAACCAGACTGATTCCCGATACAAAAAAATGTCCCAGATAGCCGTTGGACGGGCTGAAATCCGTATAGATGATCCGGGCGTCGGCCACATGCCCGGAAATCACCAGAGTCCGGCGATTCAAGGCAGGACCAAAATTGAAGAGCGGTGTTGATTCGGTCGGGATATGTTCCGCAATGCGGAGTGGCATCACAGATTCGATGGGAGTATCCGGTTCCAGTAGAGCGAGATCAAATCCCAGGTCAAACGCTTTGATGTGGGCCAGAAGAAATAAGTCGTTTTCCGTCAAAATGCGGCTCTTGACGTGCTTGTTTTGGAACAGATGCGCCGCGGTGATCACGAAGATTTTTCCGGATGCGTCCTTGACGAAGGCCCCTCCTCCCCGGAGTTGACCGGCGATGTGGACTTCCACACACCCCTTTCGAACCAGGGCGGTCGTTTTCGCCGACATTTCCTGTCCCAGAGCAGGCTGGACGAAGCTGCAAAGAAGAAGAGCAACAAGGATGATTCGTGAAAATGGCATGAAAAAAAAGGCTGGTGAAGAGGCGGTGGATCAAGTGGGGAATGATAAACTGCACGGCATTCTTTTTTCCGGCAACCGCGGTGGAGCGGCGCCGGTGGAAAACCGGGTGGCCTTTTCAGCCACTGTGGTAAAAGCCGCCATGTCAGGAAAAAATGATTGATGATTTTTCT
>Ga0114931_10001920_pt1 | contig 26486 bp, 29 predicted proteins | sample 2SBtaG_FD_89579 | JGI IMG/M metagenome (GOLD analysis project Ga0114931, IMG submission 89579) | Deep subsurface microbial communities from Kolumbo volcano to uncover new lineages of life (NeLLi) - 2SBTROV14_V59a metaG | ecosystem: Environmental > Aquatic > Marine > Volcanic | place: Kolumbo... | reverse complement strand
GACGAGGCAGAGATCGCCACCCTCAAACCGGTGCTGGATCTGGGGAACAAGGTCCTTACCAAAATGCAGTCACCCGATAATCCAGATCCCCGACTCAACTGGCCGCGGGTGGTCGTTGGCGGGGACGACAAGGATGTACCTGCAGGCGTGGCCGAGGTGTTTACCGATCCGTCAAAAACAGAACTGAAACCGCCGGCACCCTAGAGATCACGGTTGGTGTCACGCTAGCAACCGGGCACCGGGAGACCTCCTGTGCGGAGTCGGTACATTGTCAGGTGAGGCAGGCGCGTCTAGATCGTGTCCAGCACCCGTTTCCTGAGCGCCTGGTATTCCTCATCGCTTAACAGTCCCTTGTTATGCAGGGACTCAATCTGTAACTGAAGTTTCCTAATAATTTTACTCTTCCCGATTCTTGCCCTTCATGCCACTATGCTCGGAAGCATTTTGACAAAAGGATTTTGCGCTGTTTGCCTGGGTAGAGGGCAAATCGATTGAAAAGCCGGTCTCAGTGCCTCCTCCGCTATAATTCTTCGCACATCCGAGAAGGCAAAACTGGAGCGACCGCGTATTTTGTGTCTGCGATCGGGTGCATGCTGCAACCGTTCTGCATAGATCCAGGTCAGTGTTGTCGCCAGCATACAGAAGTTGAGGTGATTCATCACAGCTTGCGCATTACTCGGCGGGTCTGCGTCTTTGAGCTGCCGATTTCCTGCTTGATCTCCTTGAAGCCTGACTCGATCTTCCATCGTGCTCCGTAGTACTCGATGATCTGTTCAATAGAGAGGGAGAGGTCTGTCGTCACCAGCGCCACATAGCGTGTTTTTCGAAAGACCCAAACCACACGCACCGAGCACTTCATTGTCTTGAGTGTGACGATTTGTGTATGGGCAAGAACCTCTCGTTGCTTGCCATAGAGAAAAACTGAATATGCTTTCGCCTGCTCTCTGTAAGACGACGCACATTGATCGACACTCCCCAGACGCATACCATATTTTCTGGGGCGGCCTGGCCCGCGTTTTTCTCCCTTATTAAGAAAGAAAAATAGGCGATAGCCTCCTGATGTTGGCATGAAAAATGAAAAGATCTTTATTGATGGCTATATTGATTATTCTTATGATGCGTCATCTAATAATTGCCGAACAGGCAGGTCGGTGAAAATTTCTAGGAAACTTCAGCTGGGCAATAAAGTTCTTACCAAAATGCAGTCCCCGAATAATCCGGATCACAGACTGAATTGGCCGCGGGTGATCGTCGGGGGAGATGATTCCGGTGTGCCTGCCGGGGTATCCGAAGTTAGTCGATCACGGGACGATACGTTAAAGCAGCCTTGAGGTTTGCACTGATAAACCTGAATAGGTAACTGGTTCATCTATAGTTCCCCGTTAGCATAGTGTTTGGGCCTATTGATTGGTTGTTGTTTCTTTGTGGCCATAACCGCCATGACAAGGACAAACCTTTCGTGCAAAATGCCCGTATGGTTTATGCTCCCGTCACGCGATGACTAACCCGGTACCGGCAAGCTACCCCTGGTTGGATACCCCTATGGAGCGGGTGGGGGATTTGTTGTGGCAGGGGCGCATGCCGCATGCCTTACTGGTGACGGGCCGTCCGGGGCTTGGCCTATCGACGTTTGCCGCCCGCCTGGCTGCCCTGCTGATCTGTGAGGACCGGGGATCAGGCCGGACCGCCTGCGGGCAATGTAGTGCCTGCCACCTGCAGGCGGCAGGCAATCACCCGGATTATCACTATATAACATTCGAGATTAACGAGAGAACCGGTAAACTCAGGACAGTCATTACGATTGACCAGATCCGGGCGCTATCAGGGGAACTTGTACTCAGCCACCACGGCGCTGGCTACAAGGTAGCTATCCTGGAACCGGCCAATGCCCTCACGATCAATGCGGCCAACAGCCTGCTAAAGACCCTCGAGGAGCCAGCCGATAACACCGTACTGGTCCTTGTCAGTTCGCAGCCCGGGCGTTTGCCGCCCACGGTCCGCAGCCGCTGCCAGCAGATCAGGATTGGTGTGCCGGAGACGGACGTCGCCCTGCAATGGTTCGCAGGGCAGTATGACGGTCCCCGACCCGAGGTGCTGCTCCGGCTGGCGGACGGGGCTCCGCTCAGGGCACAGTTGCTGGCGCAGGAAAATACGCTGGAAGAACGCCGCACCCGCTTCGATACGCTGGTGGGACTCTGCGACGGCAGCCAGGACCCGGTCACGGTGGCGCAGAGCTGGGCAAAAGATGAAGACCTGAAGGGCTTGGGCTGGATGCGGGAGTGGCTCATGGATTTGGTAAAGATCCGCTTGACCGGGCAGGTGGAGGGTATCCATGGCGTTGATCTCACTGAGCGCCTGCAGCGGCTTGCCGGCAAGCTGGACTGCAGGGTACTGATTCGGCAGCTCGATGCGATCAACCGCAACCTGCGACTGGCGGATGGCAGTCTGAACCGGCAAATGATGATGGAAGATGTATTGCTGGCATGGACTGACCGGCGCAATTAACTGACAGTGGCAATTGATTAACAGGACAGGGGTGTACACATGAATGAGCAGGGGACCGCACCGAGACAGGGGATTCTTTCACTGACCATCAAGGACAAGAGCGCCTTGTATGCCGCCTACATGCCGTTTATCAACGGCGGTGGTCTGTTTATTCCAACCAAGAAAGACTACAAGCTTGGGGATGAGGTGTTCATGTTGCTGACTCTGATGGAAGAACCGGAAAAAATCCCGGTCGCCGGCAAGATTGTCTGGATCACGCCCATCGGGGCGCAGGGCAACCGGGCTGCCGGTATCGGTGTCCAGTTCAGCGATCAGGACGAGGGCGCGGCCCGCAACAAGATCGAGACCTACCTCGCCGGCGCACTGGAAGCCGATCGGCCGACGCATACCATGTAGTAGCCTCGTTGTTGCTGTTTGCTACAACATCCAAACCGATTATGATTCCAGCTCTTCATCTAGGAACATATCTGTGTGCCCGTGTGCAACTTCCTCCCCCTGTGGGGGAGTGGGATTATGGGGCAATAGTAGAGAATGGATGATTTTCTTGTTATTTCAGTAAAAAGCAGGTATGTCAGGAAATAAAATGCTCGTTGATTCCCATTGCCATCTCGATATGCTGGATCTGCCGTCATTTGACGGCGGGCTGGACGGTGTTATTGCGGCGGCACAGGAGTCCGGTGTTGGACATATGCTGTGTGTATCGGTCAATCTTGAGGACTATCCGGCCATGCTGGCGCTGGTGGAGGAACGCGACGAAGTCAGTGTTTCAGTCGGGGTCCACCCGAACGAACGTGAGGGCAGGGACCCGGTACCGGCAGAGCTGATTGAGCTTGCAGGCCATGAGAAAGTAGTTGCCATTGGCGAGACCGGACTGGATTATTTTCGCAGTGAGGGGGATCCGGACTGGCAGAGACAGCGCTTTCGCCATCATATCGAGGCGGCAAAGCAGTGCGGCAAGCCCATCATCGTGCATAGCCGGAATGCGCGTGAAGACACGCTGCAGATACTGCGCGAAGAACATGCCGACGCGGCCGGTGGTGTCATGCACTGCTTTGCCGAGGACTGGGACATGGCTCAGCGCGCCCTGGCGCTGGGGTTCTATATCTCATTCTCGGGCATTGTGACCTTCAAGAGTGCCAGGGAACTGCAGGAAGTGGCGCAGAAAGTGCCGCTGGAGCGGATGCTGGTGGAAACTGACTGCCCCTATCTGGCCCCGATGCCGCACCGCGGCAAGCCCAACCAGCCGGCCTGGACGCGCCATACGGCGGAGTTTATTGCCGGGTTGCGTGGTGAGCCCTATGAGACGATCGCCAGGGCGACGACCGCTAATTTCAATACGCTGTTCCGACCATTATCATAGGACCGGCGTAAAATCAGTCCCTTCTCCCCCCGACTCTCTCCCTTCAAGGGAGAGGGAGAAAACAAAAGCCCGAAGGGCATAACCCGACATCGCGGTTTATTTGTCGGCTTACGGCGCTATGCGCCTGACCCAACCGACAGGGGATCAACTCCGGGATCAGACTTTCTTCGGGACTGCCCGCGGTTTCCGGTTCCCGTCCACGGCCACATAGGTCACATCGGCCTGGGTTACCTGCGGGCATTCATGGTGTTTTCCATAGCGTTCGGCGAAGGCGCGGACGTGTACGGTGATTGATGTATGTCCAATCTTCGTGACCTTGGCATAGCAGCTGACCAGATCACCGACGAACACGGGCTGTTTGAACAGGAAGGAGTTGACGGCAACAGTGACAACACGACCCTGTGCGTAGCGCCGCGCGATGATGCTCCCCGCAATGTCAATTTGCGACATGATCCAGCCACCGACGATATCACCTGCGATATTGGTATCCGCCGGTACGGCCATCACCCGGATAACAAGCTCGGTATCATCGGGTGGCTGTTCATCGTTGGTCATGGGATGCGGGCTAATGACCCTCATACATCCGGTCGATTTCGTCGGCGAAATGTTCCAGGATGCGGTTGCGCTTGAGCTTGAGTGTCGGGGTGATCAGGCCGTCCTCGATGGTCCAGGCATCCAGGGTACATGAGGCGCGATGTACCTGGGCGTAGCCCGGAAATTCTGACAACAGCTCACTGAGTTCCTTGCACACGGCCTTTTCCAGGGCCTCGTCCCGGAGTGCATTTTTATCATTGGCATCAAGATTCATCCCCTCTGAATAGCCGGACCACTGCTCCGGATTCAATACAATCACCGCAGTCAGGTAGGGGCGGTTATCACCGATGATAATGACCTGCTCGAACAGGGGGTGCAGCGCAATGGCCATCTCCATGTCAGCCGGTGGCACCTTCTCCCCATTGGCCAGCACGAGAATTTCCTTGAGTCGGCCGGTGATATAGATGTGGTTGTTTTCGATACGCGCCTTGTCGCCGGTATGCAGCCAGCCCTCGATATCGATCATGTCACGGGTGGCCTCGTCATTGTCCCAGTATCCCAGCATCACACAGGGGCTGCGAGTCAGCAGTTCATCGTTATCACCGATCTTTACCTCGATATCGTGCAGCGGGATGCCGACACTCACCGGATCGTTGTCATCGACCGGGTTGACCGAGATGATCGGACTGGTTTCTGTCAGGCCGTAACCCTGGATCAGATTCAGCCCAAGACCAATAAAGACTTTTGCAATCGGCGGAGACAGCGGGGCGCCCGCAGCGGCTGCAATGCGCATGCGTCCGCCAAGCTTTGCCATGATCTTGCCGGCGACCAGTTTGTTCAACAGCGGCCATAACAGGAAAGCAGGCTTCCAGCGGCCACGCCCCTGGCGGTGCTGGAAGCGTGCCCAGCCGGTTTCGACAGCCCGATTGAAGAGCTTCGCTGCAAACGGTGGTTTCTCGGCCAGCCCGGCCTGGATCTTGTTATAGACGCGTTCATAGATACGGGGTACCGAGATCAGAATGGTGGGCCGGATTGTGACCAGATCTTCAGCAAGCTGCGGGATGGAGCGTGCATAGGCAATCATCGCACCCGTCATCATCGGGACATAGTAACCGACGGTGCGTTCATACATATGCGATAGCGGCAGGAATGATAGCAGCACGTCTTCGCGGGAGAAGGCGATAGTGTCTGTTCCATAATCGGCATTAATCAGGATATTGCGGTGGCTGAGCATCACCCCCTTGGGCCGCCCGGTTGTTCCCGAGGTATACACGATGGTGGCAAGTCCATCGGGATCACCGTCGCGTTCGAGCAGTCCTCCACCGCTTTCAGGTAACCATTCCGGCACGGTACGTACGCGGGTTTCACCCTCCGGAACAGTGACCGGTTCCAGGGTCAGGAAGCGGATCACTGTGCCCAGCTGCTCATGTACCGTGAGCAGGTTGTTCCAGTGTTCCTTGCCTTCTATAAAGAATAACTTTACACCCGCATTGTTCAGGATATAGGCGATGTTCTCGGCCCGGTCATCGGTGTACAGCGGGACCACGACCAGTCCCGTGCCGAGTGCCGCCTGCTCGAACGTAACCCACTCCGTGCCATTGCGCATCAGGATGGCGACGCGGTCACCGGGCTGCAGGTCTTCAGCGGAGAATGCCGCTTGCCAGCGCGCTACCTGTGCTGCCATGTCTGACCAGGTCAAGTCTTTCCAGCTACCACTGCTTTCATCATACTGCCGATAGGCCGCGGCATCCGGTGTGCGCCGGACCCGTTCACGAAACAGACCGGCCAGGGTGCCGGCAACATCGGCGGATATCTTGTCAAGTGTCCCCGTGGCCATTCAGGTGTTTCCCTCGGTGGTGAATAACGATTCCCAGCCCGGGTCCGGGTGAAAACGCTTGCCGCGCAGGTGCTCAAGGGTTTCGAGTTCCTTGCGCAGTGTTGTTGCTCCGATGGATTCAATGTAATGCATGGGACCGCCGCGAAACGGGGCAAAGCCGGTACCGAATACCAGGCCGGCATCCAGCAATTCCTGGTTACCGACCACGCCTTCACGTACGCAACAGACGGCCTCGTTCAGCATACGCAGTATCAGGCGGTTGGTAATATCATCAAGGTTCCAGCCACGGGTTGATACCTTCGGCTTGACGGCCTTGCCTTTACTGAAGGTGTAGAAACCACGACCGGATTTCTTGCCAAGATGCCCATCGGCGACCAGTGCCTGCAGGCGTTCCGGTACTTCGGCATCGAAGTGTTCCGCAAGGATCTCGCCGACGTGCAGGCAGATATCGAGGCCGACAGTGTCGGCGAGTTCCACCGGCCCCATGGGCATGCCGAAGCGGGTGGCGGCCGAGTCGATAACAGCGGCCGGGGTTCCTTCGGATTCCAGTAGCACGGCCTCCATGAGATAGGGCATGAGGATACGGTTGACCAGGAAGCCGGGAGTGCTGGTGACCGGCAAGGGCAGGCGGTCGATCCGGCGGGTAAACGCCATGGCCTTGTGTGACACCGCGTCTGAGGTACTGGCGCCGGTAACGATTTCCACCAGTTGCATCAGGGCGACCGGGTTGAAGAAATGCAGGCCAACCAGGCGTTCCGGCTGTTGCAGGGCCCCGCTGAGTTCCTCCAGCGGGATGCTGGAGGTGTTCGTCGCAAGGAGGGCGTCTGGCTTCATCCGGGGTTCAATATCCCTGTAAAGTGAACGCTTTACCTCTGCATCTTCAAAAATTGCTTCAATCACGATATCGGCGCGCCCGACGCCAGAGCCGCGGTGATCGGGCATCAGGCGGTCCATGGCGGACTTGATCTTGCGCGGCTGTTTCAGTTTGCGCTTGAACAATTTTCGGGCGCGCTGCAGTGCCGGTACAATGCGTTCCGGCGACTGGTCCTGCAGTGACACATGAAATCTGCGCAAGGCACACCATGCGGCGATATCGCCACCCATGGCGCCGGCGCCGATGACGTGTACAAACTGTGGCTTGTAGTCTGCATCCTTGCCGAGCTCCTTCAACTTTTCCTGCAGGAAAAATACCCGGATCAGGTTGCGCGCGGTGATGCCCGTGATCAGACCGGCAATGGATTCCGCCTCGGCCTGCAGCATGCGTGTCGGATTATTCGCGTATTTCAGCCAGACCTCGATCAGGGCATAGGGTGCCGGGTAATGCTGTTTCGAGACGCGCTTTGCCACTTGCTTGCGAAAGACCCGGGCGAGTAATGGACGCACCAGTGCATGATTGGATAAATGATCGAGCAGTGCCGGCCGGTGCGCTGGAGGTGCAGCAAGCAGCAGGCGCCGCGCTGCACTGCGCAGGTGGCGTTCCGGGCTGATGGCATCGACCAGACCGATACGTTTTGCCTGGCGGCCGTCGACGGTGCGGCCGGTCAGCATCAGGTCCATGGCCTTGATACCGCCGACCAGCGGTGTGAGGCGTACACTGCCGCCAAAGCCGGGATGAATGCCGAGCCGCACTTCCGGTAGACCCAGGCGCGTGCCGGGGTCATCACGTGCCACACGGTAGCGACAGGCCAGCGACAATTCGGTACCACCGCCGAGACAGAAACCAGGATCAGGGCAACCGTCGGAAAGGTGAGATCTGCAAGGTGATTGAACACCGATTGTCCGAGTTTAATCAGTTCCAGTGCCTGGTCCTTGTTCTTGATACGGGTGAATTCCTCAATGTCCGCACCGGCGATAAAACCGTTTTTCTTGTCGGACAGGATCACCAGTCCCCGGGGATTCTGTGTGCGAATCGTCTGGAGGTGACGGTCGAGTTCCTTCAGAACCTCGATGCTAAGCACATTGGTGCCGGCGCCGGCCTTGTCAAAGTGCAGCCAGACAATATTGTCGGCCTGGGTATCAATCCGGAAATGCACCTGCCCGGTGGTGTCATTCATGGGCGTTCTCCATCCGCTCGACCAGCATGGCGCCACCCTGGCCGCCACCGATACAGATACTGGCCATGCCGCGCGTGGCATTTTCCCGTTTCAGTACGTTCAGCAGATGCAGTACGATGCGTGCGCCACTGGCGCCGACCGGGTGACCGATGGCAACGGCCCCGCCATCGACATTGAGCCGGTCCTGGTAGATCGGGCTGAACGGCTGGTCACGCCCGAGTTCATTACGGCAATACTCCGCATCTTCCCATGCTGCAAGGCAGGCAAGCACTTGCGTTGCAAAGGCCTCGTTGATTTCCCAGTAATCGATATCACCGGAATCCAGACTATGGCGCAGCATGATCGGCGCCATGGAACAGGTCGGACCCAGCCCCATCTGTGCCGGGTCGAGCCCGGCCCATTGACTGTCAATGAGCCGGCCGAGGACCGGCAGGTCGTGGCGCGCTACCATTTCTTCCGAGGCAAGGATAACCCAGGCGCCGCCATCGGTAATCTGGGCGCTGTTGCCCGCAGTCACCTTGCCGTCCGGTTTGTCGAATACCGGTCGAAGTTTAGCGAGTCCCTCCACGGTTGAATCCGCACGTAGCCCGTTGTCGTGATCGTAGATATTGCCGCGGCTGTCATAGATGACCTCGATTTCCTCGAGGTGTCTTGCCTGGTGACCGGCATCGAGGCGCTGGTGACTGCGTACGGAGAATTCGTCCATGTCGGTGCGGCTGATACCAAATCGGTGTGCGATGATCTCTGCGGTTTGTCCCATCGACAGGCCGACGACCGGGTCGGTAAGTCCGCGCAGCAGGGCAATGACGGGTTTGAAGAAGGCGGGGCGCAAGGCCCCCAGTACTTTCATTCGTGTACCCGGCGTGCGTGCGCGGGACCAGACGGCCAGCCAGTTGACCATGGCCTTGCCGAACAGGAGCGGGGCATGGCTCATGGCCTCCACACCACCGGCCAGTACCAGGCTGGAACGGCCGCTGGCAATATTCTGTGCGCCACAATCGATGGATTGCAGTCCCGAGGCACAGTTGCGCTGCACGGTCCAGGCCGGGACCCGGTCACCGCAGCCGAGTCGCAGGGCGACGACGCGCCCGATGTTGGCCTCGTCCGGCCCGGGATTGACACAACCGAGAATGACTTCGTCGAAATCGGTGGGTGCAAACGGCTGGCGGGCCAGTAACGGCTGCCCGGCAGCGACCGCGAGATCAGCGGCGGGGAACGGACCGGGCTTGCCGCGCGCCTTGATAAACGGCGTGCGACTGCCATCGACTACATAGACTGGCCGGCCACCCCATCCAGTTTGTTCTCCCATGATTTGCGCTCCTTGGTTAGATATTCAGGGAGAAATTCATCTACCTGTATGACAAGCTTGCGTGCCGCAATGGATGAACGAATACCGACGGCCTCCGCATCAGTAATCACGCCGGCCGCTACACCGGCATCGAGTGCCTCTTCCGGGTCACCTTTTTCAAGGGCGCCGTCGCGCATGGCCTGGCGCAGTTTCCGGGTCGCCGGTTCGGCGGCGACACTCTTCACCAGGGCATCTTCCAGCTGTGCCAGCGGCTCGGTGTTTCCGGATGGAATATACACGCCCTCGGTCAGCCGGTCACGCAACTGTCCCGGCGCCAGTACGATGTTCGCCAGCTTGTGTCCGAGGGCGTCGCTCGGGCGCTGGTAGGGTTTGCCAAGCGGGAATATCAGCAGGCGTGCCAGCGTGGCGACGATGTGGCCGGGGAAGTTGTTATAGACCTCGTTCAGGCGTACCTGGATGTTATAGAGCAGGTCGGAACAGGCCCATTCCAGCAACGGCAATTCCTCGTCGGGCGAGCCGTTATCATAGTGGTGCTTGAGAACAGCACTGCCCAGGTACAGCAGGCTGAGGACATCGCCGAGCCGCGCGGACAGGGACTCCTTGCGCTTGAGTGCACCCCCGAGCGACATCAGGGTCAATTCGGTGGTCACGGCAAAGGCGAGACTCATGCGGCCGAACTGGCGGTAAAAGTGACCGCGGATACCGTGTTGCGGCGCCGCGAGCAGCCGGCCACGTGTCAGGCTGTGAAACACGCTACGTGTGATATTGCTCATCACCAGGCTGCCGTGTCCGAACAGGGCCTCATCAAACGCCGCGACATCGTTCCGGCCGGCGGCCTCCATTTCACGGAACAGAAACGGGTGACAGCGAATGGCGCCCTGGCCGAAGATGATCAGGTTGCGTGTAAGGATATTTGCGCCTTCGACAGTAATCGCAATCGGCAGGGCCTCATAGCCGCGTGCGATGAAGTTGGTCGGCCCCATGCTGATTCCACGTCCGCCGAGGATATCCATGCCGTCGTTCACAATGGCACGCATGCGTTCGGTGAGGTGATACTTGACAATGGCGGAGGCGACGGACGGATCTTCACCGCTGTCGAGCGCTGCCGTGGTAAAGCCGCGGGCAGCGTTCATGACATAAGTGGTGCCGACAATGCGCGCCAGGACCTCGCTGATGCCTTCAAACCTGCCGATCGGTACCTTGAATTGTTTGCGCACGGCGGCATAGGCACCGACGGCGCGGCTGACCTTCTTGCCGGAGGCCGTACTCAATGCGGGCAGTGAAATGGCGCGACCATCGGACAGGCTGTTCATCAGCATACGCCAGCCCTGGCCCACATAAGCCTGCCCGCCGATGACCCGGCCCATCGGGATGAACACGTCCTTGCCGCTGTTGGGCCCGTTCATAAAGGACTGGCTCATCGGGAAGTGCCGTTTGCCGATGTTCACGCCCGGGGTGTCCGTCGGGATCAGTGCGAGTGTGATACCGATATCCTCGTCTTCTCCAATCAGATGGTCCGGATCACGCAGGTAAAAAGCCAGGCCGAGCAATGTGGCCACCGGTCCCAGCGTGATATAGCGTTTCTCCCAGTTGAGGCGGATACCGAGCACATCGGGCTCACCCTTGAATGCCTGCCGGCAGACGATTCCGGTATCCGGCATGGAGGCGGCATCACTGCCGGCTTCCGGTCCGGTAAGTGCGAAGCAGGGGATGTCCTGGCCACGCGCCAGCCGTGGCAGGTAATGATTCTTCTGTTCCTCGGTACCGTAGGTCAGCAGCAGCTTGGCGGGGCCGAGTGAATTCGGCACCATGACGGTCACGCCGGCCGAGACGCTGCGGCTGGCGACCTTCATGACGACAGCGGAATGGGCATTGGCGGAAAACTCCAGCCCGCCATATTCTTTCGGGATGATCATGCCGAAGAAGCCCTGTTCCTTCAAAAAGGCCCAGGTCTCCGGGGTCAGGTCACGCAGCTCTTCGGTGATTTCCCAGTCACTGATCATGGCGCAGAGTTCATCGGTCGGGCCATCGAGGAACGCCTGTTCTTCCGCGGACAGTGCCGGCGCCGGAAACCCCAGCAGCCGGTGCCAGTCCGGCCGACCACTGAACAGTTCAGCCTCCCACCAGACGCTCCCGGCCTCGAGTGCCTCGCGCTCGGTGTCGGACATGCCCGGCATGATGCTGCGATACAGGGACAGCAAGGGACGGATGAGCAAAGAGCGGCGCAATGGAGTGATCGTCAACAATAGGGCTACCGGGATGAAAATGGTCCAGGCAGCGATCAATGCCTATGCGGCGGGTGTGTTCGCAAGACTCCACCAGGCGAGAGCGGCGCCAAGCACGCTGATCCACAGGGTGCGCGGGGCCTGGCGCGCCATCATGAAGCTGATAGCGATCAGTACGATGAAGACTTCAAGTAACCCGTTCATATCAACAATCCTTATCAATTGATCTGAGCATGCGCTTCACTGTCCTAAAGGTAAGACTTTCCTGTTAATTAAACAAGGACTTACACGGTTAGACATAAGTCCGGTCTATGGGTTGCAGCCCCTTTGCCGTCGTGGCGCCCCGAGGCTACTGGTTTATTCATACCTTATTGATAGGCTATCGACCCGGACAGGGAAAAACTAAGCAGCAGCGCCATATTCTGAACCTGCAGGAGCAAGCTCATTAACGAACTGATACCATCACGCGCGTGAACAGGCACTTGCAGAAAATATCTAGTTGTTCCAGCCCAGCAGCAGTACGTGGTCACGTTCCAGTACTGGTGTATCTCCCTTGCGCAGTGCCTCGATGCGGCTGCGCATGGTGTTGTTGATCAGCGAGATCAATACACTGAAGACCACCAGCCCCATGATGGACAGAAACAGGGAATACGCCAGCACCGGCCCGGTGGCGCCATAGGCCTGCGCGAAACCATGCAGCCGCACAACCTGGTTCAGTGACCACCACAGGGAATCCCAGAAACCGGAATCAATGCCGTGCGGAATGGCCTCGATATGTGCATTCTCTTGCGAGAACAGACCGAAAAACATGGCCGTCATACCGATCAGGGTGACGGAGACCACCAGGGTAATAAACAGCAGAAACTGCCCGACAAATTTGCGGGCAAAGGCCTGGTCTACCAGGTAACGAATATTTTCCTGAAGCTTCCTTGGAGATTCTGGCATGGGAAGCCATGATATCAATATATCAAGGGCTCAGAACACCTGAAAACAGGAAAAGCGGCTGGCTTCGCAGAATCCGTATTCAGCGAGTGCGTAACAGGCTGGCCAGCGCATTGATCAATGTGATGGACAACTGGTCGGTAGAACGCCGGGACCCACCGACAACCAGGCCGGCCGTCAGCGCCAGCAGTACGGCATTGTACGGGTTACGGCGCGTCCAGCCAGTGATACTGGCCCGGCTGGACGCCTCTCGTAGCCGGGCCTTGGCCTCTGCCGGTGTTAGCGGGGGAGTCGCATCGCGAGCCATAGCAGGACTCCGGTCAGTGCCAGTACTGCGGCACCCGTCAGGGCTGCCGCTTCCGGCTGTGTAAACCGCCCGGCAAGCCAGCCGTACAGTGCCCACACCAGGAAGCCGAAACCGGTCAGTGCCAGCAGACCCGCAAGCGTCAACAGCGAGAGTCCGAAGCCGGTATGGATTACACCTCGCTGCAATGCCTTGCCTTCGGCCTCGAGCAGGTCGAAGAAGGCAATAATCAGTTCAGACAGACTGTTCAGTGGCGGCCACCGATATTCATTAATTGCGTGATGATGATACCGACACCAAAAGCCCCCAGCAGACTGCCAAGCGGATATTTCCTGACGGTTTCTTCAAAATCCCCGGATACCTTGCGACCCTTTTCGCGTGCGGCCTCGACCCGCCTGAGCAACTCTTCACTGGCGTTGTCGATGCCTGCGTTTACCGAACCCTTGATGTCGTCCACCTTTGCTTCACCCAGGTTGCGGATGACCCGGGTGAGCTCCGTTATGTCCTGGCCAAGCTGCGCTACATCGGCCCTGATGGAATCAATTTCCTGCTGTAGTCGTTCATCTGCCATGATCCATGCTCCTTTTCCTGAAAACCTGAACATCCTGAACATATATTAGTCTAAAGTTACCACCCGGGTACGGGAGACGAAAGCGGATTTCCCGGTTTATATGACACTGATCAAATGCCCGGCACTCAAAGAGGAGAAAACATGAATCACTTGCCAACCGATCCTCACATGGGTCGACAGCTGCGCCACAGTTTTAGTACCACCGGGATCTTGCTGATACTGATTGGTATCGTTGCAATCCTGCTGCCCCAGGCGATTTCGATCGTATTGTCGGTATTTATCGGCTCACTGCTGATCCTGTCCGGCCTGGTGGCAGGTTATGGTGCCTGGACCGGCTATCGCAACCATGGCCTGGCGTGGCTCAAGCCCTTCGTGCTGATCGTCATCGGTTTGTTGATCGCGTTTAACCCGGTGGTGGTCGCTGCAGCCTTGGGACTATTGCTGGTGGTCTATTTTCTGCTGACCGGTTTTGCAAGCGTCAGTTTTGCCCTCGACCTCAAGCCGCTCGGAGGTTGGGGCTGGATGCTGCTGAACGGCGTACTGTCGATCATACTGGCTGTCATCTTCCTGTTCGGCTGGCCCTTCAGTTCGGTCGCATTGATCGGAATACTGGTAGGCATCAGTTTATTGTTCGATGGCATCAGTCTGCTGGCCGTCAGTCGGGCAATGAACAGCTAGCCTGCATAGCCCGCCAGCAGACAAACTTTCAGTGGCTTGTTGCAGTCCGTAGCCTGGTTTCGATGAGGTTGGCAAGGGAGGTGACCAGGTCATCGCGCCAGGCTTCCTGTTTGCGCAGCCTGGAGAACAGTTTTTCGAATTGCCGGCGGATGGTGGCGTCTGCCAGGTGCAGTTGTTCCGGGCGCGGTGCGAGTTCCAGTGGGCCACGATAGGCATGGGTGCGTTCCTCGACCATGCGTTGATGCAACAGTGCCCGCCCGAGAACAACATAGGGTAAATTGATGTTGCGCATCGGTCCGATGCGGAGTTCCTTGCCGCCCAGTGAGTGACCAGGCACTTTGATGTTGGCGATGCGATCCGATGTCAGCCATGCAGAGACACCGCCGGCGACCGCACCCAGACCACTGCCGAGCAACAGCGACATACCGTGTACAGCCAGGTCGATCATGCTGCCGGCGGCGGCACCGCCGAGGGCGCCGGTAGCTATCAGTTGCTGGCGCGTGAGCCCGAACAACAGCCATGTCTGCCGGGAAAACAGATCAGCGTCCAGTAGTTGCACCCGGGGTTCGTGGCGTTCCAGGTCGCGGTGATTGTAGATTTGTTCGACTTCGTCCCGGCAGCGCTGTTCCATGCTGGCAAGATCCTGTTTGTAGGTTTGCAGCAATACCTCGCGGACAGTATCCATTGGCTTATCCGGCGCCAGCCTGCGACGTTGCACGTGGGTAATCATGCGCGCCAGCAGTTCCGCAATTACGCGTGCCGCCAGCATACGGCGGCGGGATTGTTCCTCGCGCAGGATGCGAACAGCTGTTTCCAGTGCACTGCGCCACTCCTCGCGAATTTCCCCGAAGGCCAGCAGCAGTTGCACGCGCCGGTCAAAATCGGCAGTCATGGCGTCGAACACACGCACGATGCGAAAGTACTGACCAAGCGCCTGCTGCCAGTCATCCGAGTAATCGCTGGCGCCGATCATGTTGATCAGCGCCAGGCTGGGTTGACCGGTCCAGCGCAGGATCTCCATCTCGGCTTCGTAGTCCTCGCCGAAGGCACGGGAGCCGTCCACGACGTAGAGGATGCCGGCGCCTTCGAGAATCGGCGCCAGTAGGCGGCACTCGGCGCTAAACAGGGGATCATCCTGATGTTCCTCCACAAACCGGCGTACCGTAGCGGCCCGTTCCACGGCAGACCCGGTGTGACTGCGCATCCACTCGAGGGCCGCACGGGCCCGCTGGAAGCCGGGTGTATCGATCAGTTCGTAGAGAATTTCAGCATCGACAGTCATCGGGTAACGGCGGTTCTCGACGGTGGTGCCGGGTATCGGTGAAATCGCCACGCTCTCGTCCTGGGACAGGGTCGACACGATGCTGCTCTTGCCTTTGTTGGGGTGGCCGACGATGGCAAATACCGGGACGGTCATGTGGTCTGGCCGATGGCTTCGACATGCAGGTCCGGATCACCCAGCCGGGCCAGTGTCAGTTGCCAGGTGTTGCGGTCGGCCTCGCTTACGCCGTCCTGTTCACCCCGCAGCAGTACGATGACGGGTTTCCCCCGGCCACATTGGCGGCGAATGTCGCGGACGAAATCCAGAAAATCGAGTAGCGGCGGTTCCCATGCTCTGACCATGATTCCGACACCCTCGGGTTTACGCCGGCACAGGGATGCGGCCAGTTCCTGGTCCTGTTCCGTCGTCATGCGTCCGCCGGCACGCAGGAACTTCAGCACTTCGATGCCCATGGTCCCGAGCTGTATAGTGATTTCATCGGGACGGGTGCAGGCGCCGGACCAGTCGACGATTTGACAGCGGACCGCGTAGCGGGTCGCGTCCGGTCCGGCTGCAGTATTGTCCGCGGTAATTTCGCCGGTTTCTTCCGATTGCACGGCCAGGGTGGTGACCAGCGGTGAATTCATGCGCGCCAGCAGTTCCGGTGCCCCCGGCAGATTGCACAGTGCCTTGCGCAGATGGTGACGGAAACGAGACCAGGAAATCCCCAGCGTCAGCAGCCTGGGCAACAGTCCATAGCAGGTGATGGCGGCAATCAGGAAAGGCCACCACTGGCCCAGATCAATGGCGAGTTGCGGAGAGGGTATCGCAGCGCCGGCAAGTGAGCCTTCTTCCAGGCGATAATAGCGGCTGTTTGCGATCAGTTCGGAACCAGGAACCGCATCGGGGAAAAAGCTGCTCCAGGGAGTGGACAGGGTGGTTATCAGCTGGTGGAAGGTGGCATTGCTGATATCCAGCGTGGTACTCCAGACAAAGGCCAGGTCGGAAAAGGAAACCAGAAAGAAGGCAGCTACCAGTGCGCCGATATTGAAGCTGAATGCAAACAACTGTGACCAGAAAGAAAACAGCCAGCGGGCGGATGCTGACAGGATGGCGACATTGTCCGGGCCCCAGAGGGTGGCCAGGCCACGGGTTTCCTGTTCACCGAATAGTCCGGCAAGATGCCCGGCCAGTCGCCCGGGGTTGAGAAACCCGAGTGTTGTTCCGATGTTGCTCAAGAGTGGCAGCCGCATCGGCAGTGCTGACACCAGCCATACCAGTAGCAACAGGATTTGCGGTAGCACCAGTACGACCACGGCGTTGACGATATTGATCGGCTGGTTGCCGTCATAGAAGAGCACCGTACTCGCCAGCCCCCAGCCTGTGAGCAGGCCCGCAATCACCAGTCCCAGGCACAGGGCGTGATACAGACGGGTACCGCGCAAGGCGTTGTTACGGGCAGTGGCAGGGTTGATTTCCTGCAGCCAGACGCGTATCTGGGTAGCCGGTTTGTTGCGATAGCGCTGCAATTTGCGGCCGATACCGCGGTCGCGCTGCTTGCGCTTTTCCAGATCAATGGCGAAGTCTGCATCCAGGACTTCAATCAGCTCGATCAAGTTGCCCAAAAGAGAGGTATGCGTCATTTTTTCATTGTAACCTGAATTATTTGACAGGGAGGCAAGCAGTACGCCTCAAGTTCGAAACCCAGGAAGCACGGTTGGGGCCCGGTTATGAAATCGGGGTTATCGGTATGAATACGCGCAAGGCCACCAAGGATTTCCAGCAGACGCAGGGACTGAATGTGGACGGTAAACCATCTGCGAAACTGGTGCAGCAGATACGCAAGGTAGCACAGGTGAAGGGGATGATTCGGGCAGAGATGGTTCCAGAGTAGATAGGGTCAGGTCTTGAATTATCAGCGCGCCAATAATCTGAAATAATCACGTTTGACGGATCAAGTGTTCTGATCTCTGTATCGCCGAGGATTGATTTACGTGTATTCTTCCTCATGGAATGTAATTTCTGCCCCTGTCAGATACATTCGGGGTGCTGGCATATATCTCCTTCCGTGCATATACAGTATATATATCAAATAGTAATGGATATTAGTTCAGGCCGGTTCTAATGACATGAGAAACAATATGAATAAGTTCCTGCACCGGATTACCGCTTTGATCCTGGCAGTGTTCACACAGAGTTTGATGGCGATGGATCTCAGCGTAGTTCATACCAGCAACTGGCCGCCTTATGCCGCCGCGGAACTTCCCGGCCAGGGACTGGCCGTAGAACTGGTCACGACAGCCCTGCAAAGGGCCGGTTACACGGTCAAACTCAGGGTGGACTCACTCGACCGGATACTGGAAGGCAGCAAGCTGGGAGTTTACGATGTCTTTGCCACTCCCTGGTACAGTGATGACCGCAACCGCTACCTTGACTTCAGCGATTCCTACCTTGATTCAACAATCCGCTTTATCAAGAGAAAAGACACGGATTTCAAGTATACCGGCCTGGCCAGTCTGAAGGGGATGAGGGTTGGTGTCGTGCAAGGCTATGCGTATGACCCCGGCTTTGACCAGGCCCATGATTTCAGCAAGCCCAGTGAACGCAATCTCATCCAGAATCTGCTCAAACTGACCCAGAGACGTATTCAGCTTACCCTCGATGATGAACTTGTCCTGGAATACGAAATTAATCGCTTCATGCCAAGGGCCATGAAAGACCTGGAATTTGTTCAAAGACCGCTTGCAGTACGCGGGATACATATCGGGGTGAGCCGCAAAAATCCCGAACATGCGAACATCGTGGCAGCTTTTAACAAGGCCATAAGAGCAATGATAAAGGATGGCAGCTACAGCAAGATTATGGAAAAACACAAGGCCTATATCGAGCAAGCAGAAAATCCGGGGTCAGAGTAAAAACTCGCTAACAGATCTCTGCCAGACTCAAAACTTCTCCACTGTATTTGTTCAAGGATGAGCAATATGGCCAGACTACGGCGTTGTTGTTTTGCCAACGCTATATTGAATTGAATCCGGTAAGAGCCAGAATGGTGAATGACCCTGCCGGGTATGCGTGGTCGAGTTATCAAGTCAATGGTCTGGGTGTGGTCTCAAAATTATGTAGCCCTCATGACCTGTACCTGGCATTGGGAAACAGTAGGCAGGAACGGCTGGCGAACTACAGGTCATTATTTGAATTACATGTGGATGGTGACCTGCTTACAGAGGTTAGACACGCATTGAATAACGTTTTGGTGCTCGGGACGGAAAAATTCAGAAGCGAAGCTGAGATGATCAGCGGTTACCGATTACGGCATTTAAAGCCTGGGCTCAAGCCAACAAGGAAGAGCAGATTGAGAATGATATTGAATATGAATAGGGAGGTTCCGAAATACTGAATTGGGTCTTAATCGTGGCGGCCATTCTTCTGGGTAGTTATCTGGCGTTCTCCAGGCGTCTGGCAGGGTCGTCCAGTTGGCGGGCAACGGTGACGCCGCTGGCCTCCATCATGGGGAGTGGTTTTCTGGTCAGCGCGCCGCTACTGGCTGGCATCGTCAGCAACCTGGCCGTTTTTGCCATGGCAGCACTGCTGATTCTGGCATATATGGTGGGCGGCGCGATCCGCTTCAATATTCGCTATTTCGAGCCCATTGAAAACAAGGGACATGGTTTCGCCCAGGGTACGGCATTTCTGTCACGCATCGTGCTGGTCAGCGCCTACTTCATCTCGATCACCTATTATTTGCAACTACTGGCGGCGTTCCTCCTCAAAGCCTTAAGCGTGGACAGTCCGTTTTTGGCTGAAATCATTACCACTGCTTTGCTGTTGACCATAGGCGGCATCGGGATGTGGCGTGGTCTTAAAGAGCTGGGAGCGGTTGAGAAGTATGCAGTCGCTCTTAACCTGGGCATGATCGGAGCTCTGCTTGTGGCACTGCTTGTCTATAACGTCAAACTGCTGATGGGAGACGACTGGACTTTGCCCGCGCTTTCGCCAGTCATCGACTTTCACAATCTTCGGGTCCTTTTCGGCTTGCTGATCGTCGTCCAGGGTTTCGAGATATCCCGCTACCTCGGTGATGAGTACCCCGCGAAGCAGCGCATTGCAACGATGCGCGCCGCCCAGTTGCTGTCAGCGGCGATCTATCTGGTGTTTCTTGTCCTGACAACCATTCTCTTCCGTAAAGGCCTGGGCGCCGATGTGACGGCTATCATCGAGATGACAAAACCGGTTGCCGTTGTGCTTCCTGTCCTGCTGGCTACTGCAGCGATTGGCAGTCAATTCAGTGCGGCGGTAGGTGATGCCTCGGGAGCCGGTGGTTTACTGGAAGATATAACCCGCAAGCAGCTCCCGGTCCGCCATGCTTATCTATTGATCCTTATGGTTACGATAACACTGACCTGGGTCACCAATGTCAATGAAATCATTGCCTATGCATCACGCGCCTTTGCCTTGTTCTACATGTTTCAGTGTGTGGTTGCGTTTCTCGTTGCCTGGCAGCACAAGGATTTAAGGCATGGCTTGCTCCGGCTGGTGAACTTTTCATTCCTGGCCATTATGTGCTTTTTAGTGTTTGCAATGGGTATTCCATCGGGTTGATGTGGACGGAGGGGGCGGAAAGACCCGAATTTCAATTTCCAGATTTCCTGTCAGTCTCTCGTACCGGGCTTTGCTTTTGATCGAACCGCTCAAGGCTGCAATGAAGGCAAAAAGCAACATAATGCGGGACAGCAACAGCTAATCCGTTGCTATCACATCAATGGGGCCACCCCACAGTCAGCAAGACAATCAGCCGACCCTTCCGGATCGGTTCCACGATCAACCGATCACCTTCCTTGCGTATGATTGCTTCATTTCCCTCTACTTCAAACTCCCGGTGATGCGAAGTGCCTGGTTTCGCCCATTGCGAAACCAACGTACATGACGTTCAGATTGTGGCATGCGGGTACTCACAGTTAATAGCAGGAAGGAGGTCAGAGCAAAATGGTAAGCACTTTGAAGTCGCTCCTGCAGCAACACCGTCAAGGCCTCTGGCAGCAGAAGCGGGGTATGCCGGTGCACATGCCTGCAGTGCCATGCTGCGAAACAATGCGACAGTGAATCACCCCACTTTCATAAAACCGGTACCCGCGGCCCGGACATTGCTCGCGCCACGGCACGCTCACTGATTGCACCCTGCCTGGATGCACACTCCATGGATGTTCTTGTTACCGGGCTCTATGACGATGACCCCCTGGTACGCAGTGCCGCGGTCGGCGTGCTGGAACAGACGCCTGCTGCATTACGCGTAAAACTGGCCTTGCTGGATGACGATGTGCGTGCCGTGTGCATCGAGGCTGCGCGGGTGTTGGCGTCCACGCCGGCGGGCGATCTCGATCGGGAATAACAGGAACGGCTGGAATGCAGATATCCTGAGGGCGCTGGTGGCATTCCATCGGGATGCAGGCAACGCGGACGCCTCGGCTACCTATGCGAAGAAGCTGCAGGCACTCACGTCAGGCAGGTAGGTCGCGTAAAATCAGCCCCTTCTTCCCTTTGGAGACAAGGTCAGGATGAGGGGAAAGACGCAACACGTCTTTTATCTTTACTCACCCTCACCTCGACCCTCTCCCTTCAAGGGAGAGGGAGAAAACAAAGGGAGAAGGGCAGGGCGAGAGGATACAGGATGAGGAAATTGATATGTCTGTAACTGTCGTCAGGCTTCCAGTAACTCCAGCGCCGTGAACAATTGCTTGCGCGGTGTGTAGTAATGTGGCGAGAAGCGCACGCCACCACCCCGCAGGGCGCACATGACATTCTCGTTATCGAGTCGCTCGAACAGCGATTGCGCCGATTCATGGCGGGGACGGAATGTCACAATGCCGGCATGCCGGTCATTGCTTGCAGGTGTGATCAGCTCCAGGTCATCCTCATGATCCTGGATATAGTCAATGATGAAGCGGCTGTTTTGCAGCACGCGCTTCCCGACTTCAGGCATGCCGATCTCCTCAAGCAGGGACAGGCTGGCGTGCAAGGCGTGGATACCGGTCATATTGGGACTGCCGCACTCGAAGCAGCGTGCACTGTGCGCGATTTCCCAGTCGGGTTTGTCGAAGTCGAGAAAATCCTCGACCATGTGCCAGCCGTACTGTTTCAGTGACAACTGCTCCATCACCCCGGCGCGACAGTAGAACAGGGCGATGCCCTCGGGGCCGAGCAACCACTTGTGTGCATCGGCCATGACGAAATCGGCCCGGCAGGCCCGGGCATCGAAGGGCAGGGCGCCGAGACTCTGGATGGCATCGACGCAGAACAGCACGTTGTGTTCACGACAGGCAGAGCCGATAGTTTCAAGATCCAGCATCAGCCCGGTGCTGTACTGTACCGCACTGACCGACACCAGTCGGGTATTGTCATCGATCTGATCAATGATGGCAGCCTCGGGGTTGTCTGCTGTGGTGATGTTTGTGGCCCGGGTCTGCACGCCGGAGCTTGCCAGCGACTCCCATACGATCCGGTTGGACGGGAATTCCTGGTCGGTGATGAGGACGTTGTCACCGGTTTCCCACGACAACCCGTAGGCGACGACGGACAGGGCCTCCGAGGTGTTCTTGAGTAACGCGATCTCATCGGCCGAGGCGGCATTGACGAGGCGCTGCAACTGTTGTTTCAGCGCCACCTCGGTCTGCATCCAGCGGGGGTAATTGCGCGAACCGAGACGGGCATTTTCCTCGGCGAACGTCTTCACCGCCGCCGCGGTTCGCCGTGGCCACGGGGAGACGGCCGCATGGTTGAGATAGATGAGGTCGGGATCGAGTCTGAATTCGCTATTTGTCATGGCGCACAGGATAACCCATTGCGGCCGGGCAGTGTCGCCTGCACAATCGTGTCCATGAAACCTGGTACCGGATTGCTGGCCTGTTTGCTGATTACGTGCATGGTGATCTTACCGGTGACAGCAGGGGAGAGCGGTAATGAACGCTGGTTGCTGGTGGACACGATCAATAACAAGCTGATGGTCATGGCAGGGACCGAGATCGTCTCGACCTATAAGGGTATTTCCATTGGCCGTTATGGCGCGACCAATGACCGCATGCATGGGGATCACCGTACCCCGGTCGGGCACTTCAGAGTTGCGTGGATCAGCGATGATTCCCGCTTTCACCGGTTCCTTGGTCTGGACTATCCGGACCTGGAAACGGCACGACGGGCGTATGCCGCCGGACGTATTACCGGGCACGACTGGCAGGCGATTCGTCGGGCGCACCAGCGGGGTGCAATTCCACCGCAGAACACACCGCTCGGGGGGCAAATCGGCCTCCACGGGATTGGTGCGGGTAGCGCGGAAATTCACGGGCGCTATAACTGGACCGATGGTTGTGTGGCGCTGACCAATGATGAAATCGACGAGCTGCTGCAATGGGTACGGGTCGGGATGCGGGTTGATATCCGCTAGAAAGACCAATGTCTAATTCAAGTTTCCGCCGGAATCGGGTAACATCCGACCTTGCTGGTACCGGTGGGTCTTACGGTGCCGTTTATCTGACAGACCTGATGAGGAGAAGGACATGAAAGGAACAACCCTGTACCGCTCACGCATGCTGGCCATTGTGGCAGCCACCAGTATTGTTGTTGGCCTGGGCGGCTGTGCAACGACCAGTGAGCTGAATAATTTGCGTGCCGAGGTGGATGCCGTGAAGGCGGATGCGAGTTCGGCAAAGGCGGAGGCTGCTGCTGCATCGCAGACGGCCAACGCGGCCAAGGCCATGGCGAGCGATGCGGTGAATACGGCGAATGAAGCCAAAGCGACGTCTGAAGAGACCGAAACCAAAATTGACCGCATGTTCAAGAAGGCGATGTACAAGTAACCGGTTTGTGTAAGTGTAGGTCGGGTTAGGCCGAAGGCCGTAACCCGACCTACGGGTATTCCCGGATTTCTCATCGTGATATCGCCACCGGGATCCCGCTTTTTTCCTCGACAGCCTGGCGGATGGCCTTGCCGTTGAGGGTAAAATGACGCGTGGCTTCACCGTCGAGCGTAGTGTCGCGGTCGGCGATAAATTCCGCAATCGCATCCAGTACCCGCTGCAGGTAGTTTTCATATTCAGGCAGGTCTTCATCCAGTGGTGGATGCAGCTCGATAAACAGGGTATCGGCCAGCCAGCCCAGCTTGATCGGCTGGTTGACGATCTGCACCGGCGTCCTGACCGGGACCTCGTTAAACAGTTTTTCAATGTCTTCCGGGTACATGCGTACACAGCCATGGCTAACGCGCATGCCTACCCCGTAGGGCTTATTGGTACTGTGAATCAGGTAGCCGGGAATACCGAGACGCATGGCATAGCGGCCCAGCGGATTGTCCGGTCCGGCAGGGATGATATCCGGCAGGGGCCTGCCTTCACGTGCAGCTTCTTCCTTGATGGATTTGGGTGGACGCCATGACGGGTCTTTTTGCTTGGAAGCAATCGTGGTCTTGCCGAGCGGGGTGACCCAGTCCATCCGCCCGACACTGACCGGGTGGGTAATCATTACCGGGAACTTGCCGGGTTCGGTTTTCGGGAAATAGTAGAGCCGCATCTCGGGCAGGTTGAGGACCAGGCCGTTACGCGTCGCTTGCGGGATGATATAACGGGTCGGCAGTACTACAATGGAGCCAGCCTTCGGCAGCCAGCGGTCCACGTCCGGGTTGGCTACCAGAATCTCATCCTGACCGAGATCATAGCGACGGGCGATATCCAGCAGCGTGTCATCCTGATGAGCTTCCATATACTGCACTTGCCCGACAACATCGACATCGGCCGGTGGCAGAACCAGGGTTTCCGCCAGCAGGATACCGGCTTGCAGGCACATCAATAGCGAGGCAAGGGCTTTCTGAATCACGGGGTCAGTAACGGATGGGTGTCGGTGACGTGGTTAGGGCCGAACTCGAGTACCAGGCGGTCCCTGAGCTTCCGGTATTGCTGTTGCGCCGCTGCGTCCAGCTGTTTGTTACCGGTATCGTAGAAATGCAGCCCGGTATATTGACCGGTCTCCCGGATATGAACCTCGATCCGGATCGCCGGGTTGTCTCGTGCCTGGAACAGCATCCGGTATTGTCCATTTATTTCTGCTACCTTGATTGGCTGCCCGATATCAGGATCATGGACGGGCAGCCATTGGTATCCAAGCTCATCGAGCAGCCGCGAGATTTCCTGCGGCATGCTCTGGACACTCTCAATACCCCCGGTATCGACGTCCAGTGTTCTGCCGCCGGTAACTGTTGCACAGCCGAACTGGAACAGTGCGGTCAGAATCAGCAGGGCAGGGAGGCTGCTGCCGGTATTGTAGTGCTTTATGAATGTTGATGGCATGAAATAAACCCGATTGTGACTGTTACAAATATACCAGTATGGAGTCCGTGTCTCGAGACTGTTACTGTTGCCCCAGGGACAATTCGAATATCAGCAGGGCAACTATAGTGAAAAAGTCATTCGCCGTCATTGCCGCCATAGTGCTGGCTGGTTGCCAATAGATGCATTCCACCAGCGAATCTTCAGTCTTATTACCACTGTCTCCAGCCAGCGTGAATGGGTTTCGCCGCCCCACGTCATGGAGTTCTACATGACGTTTCGCCTGCAGTCCGGGCAGCAGGCGGATGTAATTCATGTGTACTATAATTTAATCTAGATGAGGGATCATGCCATGCGTACATCTACACGAACCGCCGTAATACTTGTTTCCTGTTGCCTGACCCAGATTGCCATCGCCGAACCGATCTACCGCTCGGTGGATAAAGAAGGAGAGGTGACCTTCTCCGATAAACCACCATCCACGGCCGTCGATGTTAAACAGGTCGAGGTAAAACCGGCGCCGACCGAAGCAGAACACAAGGAAAGCATGGAGCGAGCGCAGCGCATCGAAAATCAGGCCAATGAAATGGGCGCAGCGCATGCGGAGCGTACCCCGCCGCCGGCACAGCCCCCTGAAGAAGTCCAGCCGACCGAGACTATCCAGTACTATGATGACGGCAACCTGAATCAGTATGGCCGTGCCCGGCGCCGTGAGGCCATCAAGAACCGGCTGGGTGAACGTCCCGTGCAACTGCCAGCACACCGTCCCGCCCAACGCCCAGCCGGACACGCCGCTGGTGGTGCAGGTGGCGGCACCCGGCGCTAGCCAGTCCCCGGACCAATTATCCGGGTGCTTTGTCAAAGGCAATGCACAGACCTGCCATAATGGTTTGCTGACCATTAGTTATCATTTAAACAGGAGGCGGGTATCCATGAGTAAACATTCCGGTATATTGATACTCTCGACGTGTATTGGCGGGTTAGTGGCTTGTACTTCGGCCAGGGATAACGCCACGAATGCTAAAGCTGAATATGTACAGGAAGAAACAGAGACACTAAAAGACTATTAAAGAATGCGTCAAAGATGACGAGGAGAGAGTCAGCCTCAGGCATCGCGCCTTGCCACTCATTGATTTGCCGAGAGCCGCGGCACAGGCCGATAGCGTTGTGATGAGGGACCGGAGTACCTGAGAGAACTTATTGCTTAATCCATCCCCGGGAACTATCAGATTGCTGCGGTATAGACATCCGGGTATTTAATTCATTCATCGGAGGAATGCCATGCGCTGGAAGACGGGACGCAGGAGTTCAAATATCGAGGATCGCCGCGGCAGGCGACTGCGTGGCGGCACGGCGTTCAAGGGCGGGATCGGTACGATAGTGATTGTCCTCGGGCTTTCCTACTTCCTTGGCATTGACCCGCAGATCCTGTTTCAATTGCAGCAGGGCGTTGCACCGGCCACCACGCAAACCGATTATCAACCAACAGCAAAAGAGCAGGAGCAGGCCGACTTTGACGCCGTGGAGCTGGCGGATACAGAAGATACCTGGAGCGAGATTTTCCGGCAGGCAGGGAGCACCTACAAGGAACCGCGCCT
>Ga0114931_10001919_pt1 | contig 26498 bp, 28 predicted proteins | sample 2SBtaG_FD_89579 | JGI IMG/M metagenome (GOLD analysis project Ga0114931, IMG submission 89579) | Deep subsurface microbial communities from Kolumbo volcano to uncover new lineages of life (NeLLi) - 2SBTROV14_V59a metaG | ecosystem: Environmental > Aquatic > Marine > Volcanic | place: Kolumbo... | reverse complement strand
TTTTTGCGAAGCAAAAATTTGGGTGAACGAGTGCAACGGAGTGAACCTCTAAATCCTTGTTAAGTTCTTCCGTTAGGAACGAGGAATAGTCTGCAAGACGGTTTTTGACGAAGTCAAAAAATTCCGAAGAGTTGTATTTAGGTTCGTATAAATTTCGACCAAAGGGAGTGTATATGTCCGTAGGACGAGAGAGGGGCTTTTTGGTTCTTTTTCTAAAAGAACATTAGTGCAAGAAAACGTTTTATAGATACATTTATAAATATTTGATTACATTTGTAGTTTAGGTGGACTAAAATGGATTCAAAAAATATAACTTTGCGTGTTGATTCAAAAACTTATGATAAATATAGAGAGTTCTGCAAGAAGAAAGGTTTATTAGTTTCTCGCCAAGTAGAAATTATGATGGAAGAACAGATGAAAGAGGGGGCGAAATCACAATGACAAAAGAAACTAAGGAAGGCTATATTATAGATTATATTTCTGGACAGGAAGTAAAGGCAACTCCTGAAGAAGTTGAAGCAGTGCAAATTTTTTCAAAACAATTAGTTGAAGATTATGGTTATCCAAAAAATCACATTCAAACAAGACCACAATTCAGAGTTAAAGTAAGACCTTCCGATACCAAAAAGGAATATCCTGTTGATATAGCTGTTTTTTCAAATGAAAGAAAGGTTGAAGATGAAACTTATATTATAGTTGAATGCAAAAAGAAAAATAGAAAAGATGGGAAAGGGCAATTACAGGATTATCTAAGATTTTCTAAAGCATATCTTGGAGTTTGGTTTAATGGAGAAGAAAGACTTTTTTTAAGAAAAGTCGAGGAATCGGGTAAAATTAAATTTGAAGAAATACCTAATATTCCTCAATTCGGACAAAGAGTTGAAGATATTGGAAAATTTAAAAGAAAAGATTTGAAACCAACACATAATCTCAAATCAACTTTTAAAGCTATTAGAAATCATTTGGCAGCTAATACAGTTGGAGCAACACGAGATGAAGTATTGGCTCAACAATTAATCAATTTAATTTTTTGTAAGATTTACGATGAAAGATTCACTGAACCAAATGATATTATTACTTTTAGAGCAGGTGTAGATGAAAAAGCAAAAGATGTAAAAGAAAGGATTTTAGATTTATTTGCTAAAGTTAAAAGAAAATATAAAGAAGTCTTAGATGAAAGTGATGTAATAAATCTAGATGAGAAATCTATTTCATATGTTGTAGGTGAATTGCAAAATTATTGTTTAATAGAAGCTGAAAGAGATATAATTGCTGATGCTTTTGAAACATTTATTGGACATGCACTTAAGGGTGGTCAAGGACAATTCTTCACTCCACGAAATGTAGTAAAGATGATGGTAGACATTCTTGATCCTGATGATGAAGATCTAATTATTGATCCTGCCTGTGGTAGCGGTGGTTTTTTGATTGAGGCTTTAAGGCATGTTTGGAGAAAATTAGACCAAGAAGGAGAAAAATATCACTGGAATAAGAATAACCTACAAGAAGAAAAAATGGAAGTTGCTTTAAATAAAATTAGAGGTATTGATAAAGATTATTTTTTATCTAAAGTGGCTAAAGCATATATGGCAATAATTGGAGATGGTAAAAGTGGTATTTTCAATGAGGACAGTTTAGAAAAACCAACTAATTGGAAAGATAAAGCAAGATTAAAAATTGATGTTGGAAAATTTAGTGTTCTTTTGACAAACCCTCCATTTGGTTCTAAAATTCCTGTTAGAGGAGAGGAAAAATTGAAACAATTTGAATTAGCCCATAAATGGAAAAATGATAAAAAAACAGGAATTTGGGAGAAAGGGAAACTTAAGGATAAGGAGGCTCCACAAATACTTTTTATTGAAAGATGTTTGCAATTATTGAAAGATGAGGGTAGAATGGCAATTGTCTTGCCAGATGGTATTTATGGTAATAATCAATTAGGATATATTAGAAAATATTTACTTAAACAAGCTAGATTAATTGCAGTAATAGATGTTTCAATTGAAACATTTATGCCAAATACATCAACAAAAACAAGTATTTTAGTTATTCAAAAATTAAAAGAGAAAAAAATACCAAGTAATTATTCTGTTTTTATGGCTACTGCAGAAACTTGTGGACATGATCGAAGAGGCAATTTTAAAGATGATGATGACATTTCTAAAATCCCTCAAGAGTTCAAGAAGTGGGCAAAGCAAAATAAATTTAATTTTTGAAGTGAGTTAAAATGGCTATAAAAATAACAAATACATCGATTCAAAAAGTATTGGAAAGTGATAGATTTGAGCCGAGATATCATCACGTATTTAATAAGTTTGATGAGTATGAAAAATCTTCAAAATACACTATATTGAGATTTGGAGATAAAAAGATCATAAGAAAAATTACAGATGGTGAACATGCGGGTCAGGTATTTGTAGAAAAAGGGATACGGTTTGTTAAAAATTCGGCAGTTAAAGATTTTACAATAAATCTATTTGATGGATATTATATTACTGAAGAAAAGCATAAGCAACAAAAAAGATCATCATTAAAAGCATTAGATATTCTTTTTACCACTATAGGTCACTTGGGTTCTTCAGCAATTGTTCCTCAAAATTTTGGTGAAGCAAATATTAACCAAAATGTTGTAAAAATTGAAATTGATACGCATTTTATCGATCCTTATTATTTGACGGTATACTTGAATAGTAATACTACCAAAAAACAAATTTCGGCACTTTTTACTGGTAATATTCATAGCATCATAACTTATCCTAAAATTAGGAATATTCGAATAATAATTCCTGAAAAATCATTTGAAAATAAGATTGCTAAGAAATATAAAAAAGCTATTGAATTGGATCAAAAGTGTCACTCAATTTTAGAAGATGCACAAAAATATTTATATCAAAAATTAAATGTTGATTTTTCAAAAATTAAGAAAGAGAGTGTTTTTTCTGTTAATCTTGATTCTTTTGTGGGAAATGATTTATGGACTCCAGCCTATTCTTTTCCCTTGTATGTTAATTCTTTAAAAGAAATCGAAAAAAAATGGAAAACAATTCCTTTAGGTAAGATTGCTTCATCAAAAAAAGGAGATGAAGTGGGGAGTATAAATTACAATAAATATTTAGATAAAAAAGATACAGATATTCCTTTTATTCGAACTTCTGACCTTGTAAATTATGAAATGGATTTATATCCTGACTATTTTATTCCTGAAGAAATTTATTCGGAATTGAATCAAGACATTAAATCAGGAGACGTTTTATATACAAAAGATGGAAAAATTGGAATGTCTGCAATGATTACGCAAAATGATAAATCAATTATTGGTTCAGGATTGGTTAGGTTGAGATTAAAAGCGGAAGCTAAAAAATATGGCTTAACTTCGGAATATCTGTTTATGATATTATCATTGAAAGAGACGGGTTTTTATCCTGCAATAAGAAGAACGGTTGTTGCTTCTACAATTCCTCATTTGAGAGAGGAACGATTAAAAGAATTTGAGATTCCTCTTTTAGATAAAGAAGTTATTCTAGAGATTACAAACAAAGTTTCAGAAGCATTTAAACTTAAAGATGAAAAGAAGAAATTAATTAGGGAAATAAGAGAAGAAATGGACACATATTTCGATTTCTAAGTTTTCTTGCCCATATAAATATCGACCGAAGGGAGTGAAAATGTCCGAAGGACTAGCCCCTCTCTCTTTTTGTTTCTTTTTTCTAAAAAGAAAATTAGAACCTAAATACAATTGAGTTTAACAAGGATTATAAGTAATCGAGAAAAGGACTAATACCTTTTGAAGTGGAGTAAAAATTTATAATCTCGTAGTTTTTTAATAACATTATGACAGTAAAAATTACTTATTTTGTTCATGGAACGACAACAGACAATCAAAAGAAAGTCTCTTCGGGTTGGTTTGATGTAGAATTATCTGAATTAGGTGTTCAACAATCAAATGAATTATGGGATAAAGTCAAAGGCAAAAATTTTGATGTTGTCTTTTGTTCTGACTTAAAACGTGCTGTGCATTCCGCTGAATTGACATTCGAAAATAAAATCAAAATTATTCCAGATAAACGATTGAGGGAATGTAATTATGGAAAGTATAATGCCAAATCCTCAGATATTGTTGAACCAATGCAAGAAGGGAATATTACAAAGAGATTTCCAGAGGGTGAATCTTATGAAGATGTCAAAAAGAGAGTAAGTGAGTTTCTTGATTTCTTGAAGAAAAACTATGATGAAAAGTCGGTTGCTATTGTTGCTCATAAAGCTCCCCAGTTAGCATTAGATGTTTTATTAAAAAATAGAACATGGGATCAAGCTTTCGCAGATGATTGGAGAAAAAAGAAAGCATGGCAACCTAGATGGGAGTATCTCCTCGAATAAAGTTTTACCCCTTTAAATATTATCAAAAATAACTCCATTCTCACACACCCTTTTTTTGACTCACTCCACTTCTTTTTGGACCAAGCCTTGCAGGCTCTCTTCATCCCAATCACGTCGGGATGTTGAACATATATTATACAAAAACGAAAGCCAGTCCTATCGAAATATTTTTAATATTTAACAGAAATCAAATTACTATGGCACATGTAAATATTGAAATCAAAGCTATTGATAATGATGGTACAATTGGAAAAGATAAATTGCTTGAACAATGTCAATTTTTCCTTGATTTATTTAAGATTTCTCGAGAAGACTTGATTTCAGTTTCTTATAGTGATTTATTATTACAGAGGTAACAGGCAGGCTCATATTTTAAAATGTTATTTAGTGGAGATAATTCTGGACTTGAATATGTATATGGAACAGGACAGTGGTTTTTACAAGTACAAAGAACTCTTAATTTAATGATGAGAGTTAATACTCTTTCTGGTACAATTAATCCTTACAGTGTTGTTCCACTTGGAATTCTAGAAGGTGCTAAAAGGTTAATAGATATTCAAAAAAGCAATCAATTTTACTATTTTTTAGACCGGTTCTCGCTAGAAAAACAATGTGAATTATTTGATAGAGAACCTGAATTTGCGAGAGCAGAAGATTTGTTAAATTTAGCACTCAAAGGAACAGGTTTTAACCTTAGATTAGCTCAAGAATGTAATCCTAGAATACTTGAAGTTTTGTACAAAGAACTTGTTAAAAAAGAAAACCATTCTCTACATTCAGAGTTATTTTTAAATTCAACTCCAAAAGGGTTTTTAGAAGAAATAATCAGTGAATTTGGTGGAGTTACTGGAATAGAACCACAAAATGATGAAACAATAAATGCATATTTAAAACTAAGGGAAAAAGGTTACAAGCACTTCGACTTAGTTTGTTAAAAAAATATATTTCTTCAATTATTAGAGCACATCTTATATAGCTTTATAAAGTTTTTAGGATTTCATTTAAATATGTCAAACAAAGCACTTTTTATTAAAAATCTTAAAAAAACATATTCAAATGGCTTTATTGCCTTAAAAGAGATTTCATTTGATGTTGAAAAAGGAGATTTCTTTGCTCTTCTTGGTGCAAATGGAGCAGGAAAATCAACAACAATAGGTATAATAACCTCTCTAATTACTAAATCTTCGGGAAATGTTAAAGTCTTTGGACATGACATTGACACAGATATTTCAAATGCTAAAAGAATGGTTGGAATAGTACCACAAGAATTTAATTTTAATATCTTTGAGACTCCCCTTCAAATCCTTACTAATCAAGCGGGATATTACGGAATTAAAAGAGAACTTGCCTTAAAAAGAGCTGAAAAATATCTTAAGGAATTAGATTTATGGGATAAGAGAAATAATAAAACACTAATGCTTTCAGGTGGGATGAAAAGGCGTTTGATGATTGCAAGAGCACTAGTTCATGAACCAAAACTTCTTATCTTAGACGAACCAACAGCAGGAGTTGACATCGAGATTAGAAGGAGCATGTGGAAATTTATGAAAAATTTAAATAAAAATGGAACAACAATTATTTTAACAACACATTATCTTGAAGAAGCTGAAAGCTTATGTAAAAATATTGCAATTATAAAAAAAGGGGAAATTGTTGAAAATACGTCTATGAAAAAATTGTTAAATAAATTGGATATAGAACATTTTATTTTAGATTTAGCAAAACCTCTTAAGGAACTTCCTAATTTAAAAGACTTTAAAATTTGTAAAATTGACTCAACAACTCTAGAGGTTGAATCTATGAAGAGAGAGCCTGTTAATGATTTATTTACAGAACTATCAAAGAAAGGAATTGAAGTTATATCACTTAGAAATAAAACTAATAGGCTCGAAGAGTTGTTTGTATCTATAACAGAGGATAAAAAATGAAAAACATAAAAAAAAACATAAAAATAAATTGGGTTGGTTTTGTTACCATTTGTAGAAAGGAGATGACAAGAATTCTTAGAATTTGGACTCAGACTCTAATTCCTCCTGCAATTACATTAACATTATATTTCATTATATTTGGTTCTTTAATAGGACCCAGAATTGGACAAATGGACGGTTTTACATACATGCAATTTATTGTGCCAGGACTAATAATGATGGCTGTAATTACTAACTCTTATTCAAATACTGCCTCTTCTTTTTTTGGAACTAAGTTTCAGAAAAACTTTGAAGAGATGCAAGTCTCACCCCTTTCAAATGCGGCAATAATCTTAGGGTTTGTTTTTGGAGGAGTTTTTAGAGGACTTACTATTGGATTAATTGTGACTGGCGTTTCATTGTTTTTTTCAAAGCTTCATATTGTTAATCTTGCAATTTCACTACTTGTGATAGTGTTATGTTCTATCTTATTTTCTCTTGCAGGACTCTTAAATGGAATATTTGCCACAAAATTTGATGATGTGGGCATTGTTCCTACTTTCATCTTAACCCCTCTTACATACTTTGGTGGGGTTTTTTATTCAATTAGTTTGTTGCCTCCAACCTGGCAAACATTATCAGTATTAAATCCCATTTTACATATGGTAAATGTATTTAGATATGGATTTTTAGGCACTAGTGATGTTAGTATAACATTTGCATTTATAATCATAATTGCATTTATAATCACTTTTTTTACAACTGCCCTCGTCTTGTTGAATAAAGGAATTGGGATTCGACAATAATTTAGACGTTTGTTTATTTGTTTATTTTTAAAGAACATAACAGGCTTAAGAACGTTCTTGAGCATAATGAGAGAATTAGGGAGATTCTTTGCTGAAATTTTTGTTAAATTGTTGATAGACGCAAGGTTTAGATTTTTAATTAAACCAAATGGACACCTTCGGAAATGAAGAGAAAGAATAAAAAACACTTTAAAAGTTGTTACTACTATAACAAACAACTAAAGATAACTTTATAAATATAAAAATATTACTAACAGTTATAATGGTAAATCAATATTCATTAGAAGCAAGAACTTATGTTTTAGATCCAAATAAAGTTATGGCTGTAATTTCTGATTTACGTAATGCGATTTCAATGCAAAAATGGTATCAAAGAGGGGATGATTCTCCAACTCCTGTTGCATTCTTACTTGGTAGAGATAGAACAATGAAGATTTTAGGAGAACATCGCGAAACTAAAGAACGTTTATCTGAGTGTGAATTAGGAAATTAGAACTATCTGAAAATTCGGGTTCTTTAGAATTAAGAACTTTTGCAAAAAAAGGAATTACAATTGATCCTAATGCTATTTATTCTGTGGGAGAACGATATTCAATTAACATATAATTATTTCTTCTCAAGAATTAAATCATAAATCTTCATCATATTATCTGGCATCTTAAATACTACTAAAATAATTACGATTAAATAAAATTGAAGAAAATCTCCAGCAGAAGTATGAACCCATTCTACATCCTTTGATAATGTGTTCCAAGATGAATAAATTAAGCCAAATAATTCAACAAAAACTGCAGGAAAAATCCAAGTATTCCTAATATCTTTTAAATGACTAAAATAATCCAATACTCTTTCTGAGAGAGATTTATCAATATTATCTACATTTTTTAACAAATTCTCAATTTCTACAAATGGAATTGAGTTTTTTAAAGTTTGATAATAAACTAAATCTATTTTCAAGTCTTCTTTTGAAATATCTTCTTCCAAATACTTTTTTTCTTTATTCAAGAATAAATTCAATGCTTCTATAATTTTCGAAATAACAGTATTTAACTTATCAAATCTATTTGCTAAAATATGATATTTAGAGTAAAGGTTTTTTTCAAAATTTTTGATATTTTCTACAATAATTTTTAATATCTTCTTTTCTCCCTTATTAATACTTTTTAATTTTTTTAAATCGAGATTTGGTTTTTCATATATATCTAATCTAGCTTCATAATTTCTTAAGAAAAAAGTTATGATTTTATTAAATTCTTCTAAATTATTTTCCATAAATTAAAAATTATTATTATTGTTTATATACTTTCTTATTACTTATCATAACTTTTGAATGCGCTCATTTTAATTAAATTAAAATTTTATGATTACTATTAACATACACGATTAAAAAAAGTTTTGTGTAATGAAGTGGAACAAAATTTGGAGAAATTCTGCAAAAAATTACTTTTTAATCATTGTTAGTTGAGAGCTCTACAATAGTGATAAGGAAGAGAAACTACCGACAATTCTGATATTTTTACGAAGAAAGCAAGAATAACATTAAGCCCTCTTTTCGTTTTTGTCTAATTATTCTTAATGTCTTTATAAACCAATTATATATAATTTCCAAATTAAATCTTGATAACTTTCTTCTTCAATTTTAATTATTTTATATCCAAACTCTTGAATTAACTCATTTAACCTAGGTTCATTAGCAACTTCACCCGATGGAATTAAAATTTTCCCGTTAGTATTTAAATGATACCTTGCTTCTTTTAATAATTTTTTATGTAATTCAAAATTAGGATCGAAAATAAAATGTCCAACTATGCACTTATAATTAACATCAGCAAAAGGAAGTTGTGATATAATCAAATCAAATTTTTCATTTAAATTTATATTTTCAAATAAGTCACTTTTTCTAACTTCAATAATATTATCTAATTTATGAAATTTTACATTTTCTCTTGCATTTTCTAAACAATTTTTATCAATATCAATTGAAATAACTTTTTTTGCACCACGTCTTGCAGCAATAATTCCCTGAACTCCCGTTCCTGTACCCACATCTAAGACAATTCCCACATTTTGTGATATTCTTTTAGCAATTATTTTAGAAGAATATGAGAATGGAGAATCAACAGGAAAAACATTTTTATTAATAATAATTTTTTCTCCTAAAAATTCTGCAACTCTTCTTTCTTTTTTTTGTATATCTTGAATAAAATTTAAAGTAATTTCTTGAGGTATATTTTGACTCATAAAACTATTAAAAATTTATTTAATATAAACTTTTTGTTAAGATTATAATTTTTTTAGAAGAGGAAACGTTCTTATTGAACTGGAACGTATTATTATTATTATTATTAATCAATGAAAAATGTTTGGTTGAAAAATTAAGTTTCGGCAAAATATTTTACACTCTCGCTAATTTAGCATATTTAAATAAATAACATATTAAAAAAATAATGGTATTCCCAATAATAAATACTGTATCATTCTACTTTACTTCTAATTCAAAATATTTGTCCCATAACTCTACTACTTCTTTATCAGTTCCATCATAATTTTGAAGTCCTGAATATGCCCATACTGTAGCTAAATCTCTAGTTGGCCCTTCAGGTATAACTTCAAGCATTCCATCAAAGTCAACATTTGCCCAATTAATTATAAATTCAAAATCATATTCATTTGCTTTATCTAATAAAACTTCAAAATATTGTACTTGATCTTTTTCAGTAAGTTCAAAAGTAGTTCCTCCTGAAACAAAATTTTTACTTGCGAATCCCGTTTCAGAGATTGCAAGAGGCTTATTAAATTCTAACAAATTATCAAAAAAAGTTTCAGGAACTTCTACTCTTTGTCCATCTTTCCAATATGATGGAAAATAAGGATAAACACTTATACCTATAAGATCACAATGCATAGAACATAAATCTTCTATCTCCTTTTTTTCATATTCATATTTTTCGTTTGTCTTATCAGATAATGTCTCATATCCTACTGTGGCAAATATTTTCAAGTTAGGATATTCACTTTTTAAAGCATCATAAGTCTCTTTATAAAGTTCTTTATATTTTTCCCATTTTTCTGGGTCTTTTTCAGAAAGAAGATTAACTTCAATACCTAGAGCTAAATAATCTGGGTTTAGATTCTCAATTACATCTTTTGCATAGTTAAGAAATGCAGTTTTAACTTTTTCATCATTAAATTCTAAATCTTTCCATTCGCTAGGTAATTCCATTCCTTCATTTTCTCCCCAGTACGCTGCAAGTTGGTCTCTAGAAAAACTAATTGGAGTTATTGAAACAAATACTTTTTGATTATCTTTGATATTTGCATTTTTATATGCCCAGTTATTTAATAAATTATCAGAATAATTTTCATGATTATATGCTTCAACCCATGGAATTCCATTATCAAAATGATATGAGACTATATCTGCTTTTTTGTTAATTAAATTATTAGTTTTTTCTAAATCCTCAATTGAAGTTCCAGCTGCCCAAGTACTAAATCCCATATAATAACTTCTTGAAGTCAATTCTTCTTCAGCGTCATCTTGTGTATTTGAAGTATTAATCTCATCATTTGAAGTCTTATTTTCTTCTTCTTGAGTATTTGGAGTATTAATCTCGTCATTTGAAGTCTTATTTTCTTCTTCTTGAGTATTTGAAGTATTAATCTCATCATTAAAAACAACTTCATTATCTTCTATAGTTTCAGTTGGTTCATTCTTTGTTTCTAAATCTTTATTATCTTTTAAGTCTGTTTCTTCTTTAATTTTGGTATCATCTTTAGAATCCACTTGTACTTGGTCTCCATTATCATTTTGAGATGTTTCTTCAACATTTTTTTGTATATCAACTTTTTGTCCATTACATCCTGTAAATAAAATTAACAGTACTAATACACTTGTAATTATATATTTCATATTGATTAGAATTTTTATTTTTTTATATATTTTGGCATAATGTTCAAAAGTGAGTGCTTTCTGCTAACTTCTTTTAAGCAAATAGACAATCATTTTTCTTTTTCTTTCTTTACTTAAACCTCTATGAAGTTTAACTTTACTTTTCCAATGAGCAAAACAACCAACACATAAACATCAAATTATCAATTTTGTTTTGGGGTGATAAGCATACCATGCAAACCAATAGCTATTAAAATGCTTAATTTCATCCTCTTTATCAATTCTAATGATACCTAATTCTTCATCCCAATAGACTTTTATTTTCTCTCCACCTACTTCAATTTCTAAATCTTTAGGATGTCTTAACTTAAAATCCTTAATTAGTATGGCAACATAATCATTGTTATTCTCGATTCCGAAAACCCAGTCTTTAGTTCTTAAAGAATCATTTTTTGCAGTTAAAGGAAACCAAACCCTAAGTAGATTATCATAGCCAGGATATGGGTTTTTATCATAATCTCTATCAAATCCGGTTTTTCTTGAAAGGACTTTGGTATTGGTATATTTAGTTTTCCATTTCTTCCATGTTGTAATATAAACTGGAAAAGTATCAAATTTAACTCCTCTCAAATCACCCTCAATTCCTTCACCTAAAATTTGAGGTACACGTGAATTTGTATCTCTATCATATGTAACCAAATTTGAATTGTATAACTTACCTGAAACACCAAGTTCATGACCTTTGTATCCAATAACTGAACCAGTTAGAGGACAATAAGTCAAAGAAATTTTTTCTCCATCAATATCTTCATTTACAATCTCATGCCAATATAAAATATCTTGTGGATATGCAACAACAAAATCATTATATGAGATTCCAAAGACAATATCATCATCACTTAAATTTGCTTCATTTGCATTTAAATAAATAGGATTATCAATTGATGGAATCCCATCTTTAGGAGGTCCTCCCCCAACTAAATTCTTAGCTATAAAATCATATTTGTCTTCACCTTGAATTTGTTCTAAATTGGCTTTTGATTTAATTAAATAAACACTTCCTACTAAAACTATTATTAAAATTACTAAAATAAGATTTAAAAATTTTAGAGTGATAAATTTTGATCTTTTTTGATCTTTTTTTTTTGACATAAATTAGAACAGAGTTTTTATCGTTATAAATGTCACCTTTAATTAACACATATATTTTTAAATCATATTTCATTTTCTAAAACCTAATGAGCAAAAAAGACAATAAAAATTTATCTTCAATCAAAATTCATAATTTCTTCAAAAAAAATATGATTTTTGTTGGAATCCTAATTGTTTTGATTTTTGTTGGAATCTTTGTAATTCTCAATTCAAATAAATCACAAGAAAAAAATTATGCCTTTGGCGATGATGTAATTGAAATGAATTATTTTTATTTGTCAACTTGTCCACATTGTCATGAACAAGAAAAGTTTCATAAAGTTTTATTGGAAAAATATCCAAATCTTAAAATCGTACCACATGAAATTAAGTCTGCCGACTCACAAAAAAAGTATAAAGAGTTTGCTACAAAAATAGGTGGAGTAGATCTGCAAAGAATTTCAACACCTACATCTTTTATTGGAAACAGATCAAATGTTGGGTTTGGAACACCTGAAACAACTGGACAGATTTTAATAGATATGATTGAAGAAGAACAAAAAAGAATTGATTCCACTTGGGATGATAACACCATGGTTAGAACAAAAGATTTAAGAAAACAACTTAAAGAATGAATAAAAAATTCTATTATGCATTAATATTACTTCTACTAATTGGTGGATTTTATGCATTAAATTTCTCTGGAATGATAAAAGAGATACCTCAGAACACACAAGAGAACAGTGTTACTTTTTTTGGAAAAGACATTAAAGAATATTCTCTTGTTTTCGCATCTTTAATTATAGGACTATTAGATGGTTTTAATCCTTGTGCCATGTGGGTTTTAATTTATTTAATTACTTTAGTCTCACAACTTAAAGATAGAAAAAAAATGTGGTTAATTGTTGGAACTTTTGTTTTTGCAGAAGGGATTATTTACTATATAATTCTTGTGCTATGGTTAAATGGGTGGGATTTTATTAATTATTTAATTGAGGCTGATTGGATAATAAAGGGTGCGGCTCTCTTTGCACTCTCATCTGGAATCTATTTTATATATGATTTTATAAAAAGTGGTGGAAAATTGGAATGTGAAATTAGTGATTTGAAAAAGAGACAAAAAACAATTTCAAAAATTAGAAATATTGTATACTCAAAATTCACATTTGTAACATTTATTGCACTCTTTACACTAGCCTTTGCAATAAATATAACAGAGTTTGTATGTTCAATTGGTCTTCCTGCTCTTTTCACACAAATTCTCTCTATTAGTGATGTGAATATATTCTTGAAATATGTGTACATATTCTTATATGACCTCGCTTTTATGGCAGATGATATTATAATTTTCTCTTTAGCTCTTCTTGCAATAGATTCAGAGATTCTTCAAAAATATAATGGGTTAGTAAAATTAATAGGTGGTATATTAATGATAGGACTTGGTATATTGTTAATTTTTTTCCCGGGAGTTTTGATCTAAATTAGAATAAATATATAAAGTAAATCAATTTTTTAATACTATGAAATTAAAATTATTACTTCCATTTATAATTGCATTTGTTGCTTTAGGAATAGTACTCTATTTTAATTCACAAAGTGAGCCACTTGAGTATCATACACATGCCGATTTTAAGGTATATTTGAATGGTAGTTTTATAAATTTTTCACAAGACAAATTCCAATCTAATGAGGAACATTTATTGTCTCAAGATGTTCATTTACATGATGGAAATGGAAACATAATACATTTTCATAAAGCAGGTATTACAATGAAGGATTTTTTTAATTCAATTAATATGGATATTTCTAATAATTGTTTTGTTGATGATTTGGGACATAATTATTGTAATAATAAAAACTATTCATTAGAATTTTATGTAAATGGGTTGAAAATAAATAATTATGAAAATTATGTTAGTAAAGATTTAGATAGAATTTTAATTGCATATGTAAACAAAAACGAGAATATTAGCAAACTTTTAGATATGGTTACTAATGATTCGTGTATTCAATCTGAAAAATGTCCCGAAAGAGGGAAACCTTCTGATGAATCTAGTTGTACAGGAACTTCTTGTGAATTTATAATTGAATAAATTTTAACAATCTTTATAAATTATATTCTATGTGTAGCACTATGAAAAAAAGTTCTAAAAAGAAATTTGATGATAAAAAGATAAATAAAGATAAGAAGAAATTAACAAAAAGTAAAAAAAAGTTTGTTGTAATTGGTGTTGTCTTAGTTGTAATTGTAGCCTCAGTATTATTCTTATTTTCAGGAGAAGAAAAATTAAAAGCTGCATATCTTACAGGTTTAAGTGGAGATGTTAAAATTATCACTGAGAATGGAGAAAGTAATGCAAAAAACGGTCAAGAATTATTTTTAGGTGATTCTATTTCTACACAAAATGGAAGAGCTGATGTTGTATTGCTTGGAAGGGCAATTGTTAGTTTAGAGCCAAACACAGAAGTTAAAATCTCTTCACTTTTAGAAGATAATATCGAAATTAAGCAAAATAGTGGTTCAACTTGGAATAAATTTTTAGGTTTAGTTGGTGCAAATTCATTTAAGGTGCAAACACCTGATGCTGTGGCGTCAGTTCGTGGAACAGAATTTGGTGTTGATGTGAATGCTAATTCCTCAATTGCATTAGTTAGTGATGGTGTTGTTAATTTTGGAACAGATAATAAAACTTTTGATTTAAAAGAATTAGAAAAAGCGGGTGTAATCAATAAGAAACTTGTAAGATTAAATCTAACAGAAGAGGATATTCGGAAAATCCTTTTAAGAAAAACTCAAACTATTAGAAATTTAAAATCAATTAGAGAAGAGCAAATCAAAAATTTAGGGCCATTAATTACCTTTGCAAGAAAGACATATGGTTTAACTGATAAAGATATTCAAGAAAAACTTAATGCTATTGATAGAGGAGAACTTGATGATGAAAAATTAATTGAAAAAGCTCCATTTAAAAAAGATGATTTAAGAAGAATTAAGAGAATTAATGATGAGATAAAAAAGACACAAAATGAGATTAAAAGAATTAAAGAAGTAACAAATCAAGAAAGATAAAAATATGAAATATAGTATATCTTTTAAAAAAAATATTTATATTTTCCTATTTATTTTCTTAATAAGTTTTTTTCTTGTTCATTTTTCTTTTTTCAACTCAATAAATTTGAAATTAACTGATACTATTTATGGTGATGCACCAAAATTAGACAATATTATTATAATTGGAATTGATGATAAAAGTCTTCAAGAACTTGGCAGATGGCCTTGGAATAGAAGTTATTTTGCTCAAATTATTAACAAATTAAACAACTCAAGAGTTATTGGAATTGATGTTGGATTTTATGAACAAGGCGATTTGAAAAGTGATAATAAATTTATTCAATCTGTTAAAAAGTCGTCAAATTTAGTTCTTGCTATGCAATATGTCTCCTTCAAGAAAATTAATGATGAAGTTTATGGGGAAGAAAATCTAATTCCAATTAATAATCTTAAAGAAGAAACGGACATTGGTTATGTAAATGTTCCACTTGATTTTGACGGAGTTAGTCGTTCAATGAATTTTGGAGTTGTTGGAGAATATGAAAGTTTTTCAAAAAAGATTGCAGAAAAGTATTTAGGTATTGATATTGAAAATAATGATGAAAATTATTTAATAAATTTTGTAGGAAAACCTGGTTCGTTTGAAGAGTATTCATTTTCAGATGTAATTTTAAATAGAGTTAATATAACTAAATTTGACAATAAAATTGTTCTTATTGGAGCAACATCACCTGACTTGAGAGATATTTTTTTGACTCCAACCTCTGCAGGGAAAATGATGACAGGAGTTGAAATTCATGCAAATACTGTTAATACATTACTATTAGATCAAGAACTTAAAAAACAATCAAACAATAGCATTTATATTGTATTATTTTTCACAATTATAATTTGTTTGCTTCTTTTAAATAGAATTAATATATTTTTCTCTTCAATTTTATTATTTAGTTTTGTTGTGATTTATTTTTTTGTTGTGATCTATTTTTTCTCAAAGGGATTAATTTTGAATTTGATATATTTTCCTCTTACAATATTATTTACATATATAATATTTACTTCCTCATCATATTTAAGAGAGCAAAAAGCAAAAAAAGAAATAAAAAATGCTTTTGGAAAGTATTTATCACCAGTTGTAATTGATGAGCTTATTGCAAACCCTTCAAAGTTAAAACTCGGTGGAGAAAATAGAAATATAACTGTATTCTTCTCTGACATTGCAGGATTCACATCTATTTCTGAAAAATTAAGTGCACAAAAATTAACTTCATTATTAAATGAGTATTTAGATGAAATGACTAGAATAATAATGAAAAATGAGGGCCTTGTAGATAAATTCATTGGAGATGCTGTTATGGCTTTTTGGGGGGCGCCTCTAACTCAAAGTAATCAAACTATTTTGGCTGCAAAAACAGCACTTGAACAACAAGAGAGACTCAAGGAACTAAGGCCGATTTGGAAGGATAAATATGGAATTGATTTAAATATTAGAATCGGTCTTTCATACGGTGAGGCTTTAGTTGGGAATATGGGTTCCTCAGAGAGATTTGATTATACTTGTATTGGCGATATTGTAAATTTATCTTCAAGACTTGAAGGAATTAATAAAGAATATGGAACTAAAATTATGGCTTCAGATTTAGTATATGAGAGAATTAAAAAGACTTTTTTACTTCGTGAAATCGATTCAGTTCGTGTTAAAGGTAAAATTAAACCTACTAAAATTTATGAGTTAATTACTTTGAAGAAGAATGCTAATTTAATGTCTAAAGAGTTAATTATTAAATATGAATCTGCTCTTTTATTATACAAAAAGAAAAATTTTAAGAGAGCATATGAAGAGTTTGAGAATATTTTTTTGGAGTATAAAGACAAACCCTCTAAAGTATTTATGAAAAGATGTTTAGATTTACAAAAAGAGAAACTATCAAGTAAATGGGATGGTGTTTATACTATGAAGACTAAGTAGATTTTATTCTCTAATTGTATAAATCAGTAATGGTTTTTTTACAGTAATATTTAAAAGAAAATCATATAGTATTTCTGAGAGAGTAGTAAATGGCGGATTAAATGGCGGATTAAATGGCGGATTAAATTTAAATGAATCCGTTAAAAAAACCTTAAAATATATCTTTAATAATCCTAATTCTAAAGCTAAGGAAATTTCACAAGTTTTAGAGATTCCTATTGATACAATTGACAAACATATTAAAGAGTTAGTAGAATCTGATTTAATTGAAAGGAGAGGGTCAAAGAAAACAGGAGGATATTATGTAAAATGACGATTAGTAGTACAAATATTAAAAGCATACAAGATATTATGCGAAAGGATGCTGGTGTAGACGGTGATGCTCAAAGGATTTCACAATTAGTTTGGATGATTTTTTTAAAAGTTTTTGATGATAAAGAGCAAGAGATTAATAAATCCAAACTACAAGCAGAACAATTGATGCAAAGTGTGTTAAAAGATACTTTTGAACAAAAGGAGGAACTTTTAGTTGAAAGTTGAAATGGTCAAAGATAAAGTAAAGATTTAAAGGGAAAATTAATTAATTGTTACAAGTAAACAATTATTTATATAATTAACTTTTATAAAATACTTATAATTAATTCTTTTATGAAATTCACACTTCAATCTAAATATAATACTTCACCTGCACAAGAAGAAGCAATTGATAAAATAGAAAAAGGTGTGAATAAAGGAGCTTCAAAACAAACACTTTTAGGGATTACAGGTTCAGGTAAAACATTTGTAATGGCTAATGTCATTCAAAAAATTGGTAAGAAGACTTTAATTTTAGCACACAATAAAACACTTGCAGCACAACTTTACGCGGAAATGAAGGAGCTCTTCCCTGAGAATAGGGTTGAGTATTTTATTTCATATTATGATTATTACCAACCTGAATCATACATGCCAACTACGGACACATATATTGAAAAAGAGGCAACTGTAAATGAGCAAATTGAAAAAATGAGATTAAGAGCAATGAGCTCTCTTCTCTCACGAGAGGATGTTATTGTTGTTGCATCAATTTCTTGTATTTACGGTGCAGGAAATCCTAAAGATTTTCAGGCACTCTCTTTAGAAATAAAAACAAAATCTACTTTCTCTAGAAGAGAATTACTCAGTAAGTTTGCAGAAATGCTTTATGAAAGAAACCCCTCCTCAATAGAACCTGGCCAATTTAGAGTGCGAGGTGAAACGATTGAAATTTTTCCAACTTATGATACAAATATTATACGACTTGAAATGTTTGGAGATGAAATTGAAAAAATAACTGAGATAGATAGTATAACTGGCCAAAATATTACACAATTAGATGAGATTAGAATATATCCCTCAAAACAATTTGTTGTTCCTGAAGAAAAAACTAAAGCAGCAATTGAAAAAATTAAGGATGAACTAGAAGAAAGGTTGCCACAATTAGATGTACTTGAAGCGGAGCGTTTAAAAAAAAGAACAAAATATGATTTGGAGATGATTGATGAGCTTGGATATTGTACTGGAATTGAAAATTATTCTCGTTATTTTGATGGGAGAAAACAGGGCGAGCCACCGTTTGTTTTACTTGATTATTTTGGAGAGGATTTTTTACTTATTATAGATGAATCTCACCAATCAATTCCTCAATCTCATGGAATGTACAAGGGAGATTATTCAAGAAAAAAAAATCTTGTTGATTTTGGATTTAGACTACCTTCTGCATTTGATAATCGTCCTTTAAAATTTGCAGAGTTTGAAAAATATTTTAGAAATACTCTTTTTGTTAGTGCAACACCTGGTGATTATGAATTAAGAGAATCAACACAGGTAGTTGAATTGATAATTAGACCAACGGGATTACTTGACCCACTTGTTGAAGTTAAAAAGAGTGAAGGTCAAATTGAAGATATTATTAAGGAAGTAAAAGCTGTTACAAAAAAAGGATTTAGAACATTAATTACAACTCTTACAAAACGTATGGCTGAGGATTTAACTAATTATTTGGCAAAAAAAAATATTAGAGTTAGATATATGCATTCCGAAATTGATTCACTTGACAGGATTGAGATTATAAGACAACTTAGAGCAAATGAGTTTGATGTCTTAATTGGAATTAATTTGTTGCGTGAGGGTTTGGATATTCCGGAGGTTGCTCTTGTGTGTGTTTTAGATGCAGACAAAGAGGGTTTTTTAAGAAATGAAAGATCATTAATTCAAACAATAGGACGAGCAGCAAGAAACAGTGAAGGTAGAGTTATACTTTATGCCGACTCAACAACACTTTCAATGAGAATTGCAATTGAGAAAACAAAAAAAAGACGAGAGACGCAGATTGTATATAATAAAAAACATGGCATTACACCTACAACAATTATTAAAGATGTGAAACAATCTGAGATGTCGAAGGAAATTAAATCACTAAAACATTTATCTGAATATGACAGAGAACAAAAACTAATTCAAATTGAGGCTGACATGAAAAAGGCAGCAGAGAACTTGGACTTTGAAAAAGCAATTGAGCTAAGAGACTTGTTAGAACAGTTGAAGAAAGAATGAGGAATTTTAAACATAATTGAAAAAATTTAATTTAGATTAATTTTCAGTTGGAGTAACTTCGCCATGATTTGTATCAAAATATGGCAAACCTAATAATTCAACATTTCTTAATAAAAATTTATTATCTTCAATAGTTCCAACTTGACCCCACACTTGTTTTAAATTTGGATAAGTATTTGTATCGCCTTCAATTATCATCATTGGAAATTTCTCTAATTTATATTTATTAATTAAATCAATTCCTTCTTTTGAAGTTGTATCCAAGCTTATTGTTTTAAAGCTTCTAATTTCGAGCTTACTCATAATTGCAGGATATATTTCACTTCCATTAAAACAATTATTACAATTTGAATCAGATAAAATTGTCATTGTAATTTTACCGACTGCTCTATTTTCTAAAATACTATAGTAAATAGGACTAATACTTCTAAGTACATACGTTCCATCAGTTTCAATACTTCCTGCCCCTTTTTCCCAATTACTTGAAATTGAAGTGTAATCTTTTAATTCTTTTGAAAATAATAATGTAGGCACTTTCTCAACATTATATTTTGAAACAATGGATTTTCCTTCTAAACTATTAATGTCAATTCTTTTAATCTCATTAACTTCAATTGGTAAATTATTTACTTCATCTTCTAATAAACTGATATCAGAGCAATCGATACAATCTTTATTATATAATGTAATTATATCAATTTTACCAATTAGATTTCCCGTTCCATCTAAATATGGAGCTTCAATAGGAGTAAAAACATATGTTTCATCGTTTATCTTTTTAGTAATTTTTTCAATATTTCTCATTAAAAATTCTGATTGATTAACATTTCCTTCAATTATTAAAGCAGGAAATTTAGTTATACTTAATTCTTTTATTTTAGTTTGAATATCTTTATCTTTATAATTTTTATTTACAAATTTAGTTACATTTGTTTTTTGAGAGTCAGTTATTAACTTGGTAACTTTATTAATATCGATACATTTAGAACATTCTTCTTTATTAATATCAATTATAGTTAAACTAATTTGAGCGGGTTTTGCTTTTTGTGTTGCTAAGTTAAGTTGATTATCAACCGTATTTTTTGTTGAATACAGTTGGGCAACATTAAATAGTCCAAATAAAAGAAGTATAACTAAAAATATTAAATTATAATTAAATTTAGTTTCTTTAGTCTCTTTAGTTTTTCTTTTGCTTTTTGTCATTTTTTATTCTCTATATTAACATCCACCTACCATTTGTGGTAAATCTTTAAGATTTGAAGGTACATCTGATTTTCCAGATCCACTTGAAGAAGAATAAGAATTTCCAACTGAACTTGAAATTTTAATTCCCCCCTCTTGCATTTGAGTTTTTAAATCATTAATTTGAAAACTTTGAAATGCTGAAATTATAATGAAAATCCCTAGTATTACACTCAAAATTAGATTTTGATTGTTTTTTTTATGTGGGACTTTTGCAGTTACTTTTTTTCTGCTTGTAACTGAACTTTGACTTTTTACAGCGCCCGTTTTTTTTGCTGTAACTTTTTTTTTTGTTTCTTTTTTTTCTACCATTTTTATTTATTTATTTTTTATCTATCTATTTATTGATTTATTATTAACTATTATTAACAACCACCTACCATTCCCGGTAAATTATTTACATCAACTTTTCCATCTGCAAGATTTGTTGCAAGTGTTACCATGTCTTTAGGAAAAAATAATGCTTTCCATCTTAAGGCTTCTCTTAAAACCTCGGCATCCGACATGTCAGTGTTTTTCATAAGCCATAGAGCGGAATATAATATTGCAGGATTGTGCTGACATCCACAAACGGAATTACCTCTTTTATCAATTCCAACTGGACCTACACCACAACAATATTCACATGAAATCCCAACTGGTTTTGATGCCAAATTTAGAAATCTTTTAAAAACTTCAGGATTATTCACTTCAACTTCAGATTTTAAAGATCTATAATTCTTTGACATATAAGCTAAAGATTCAATTGGTTTATCAAAACTAACACCCATAGCATCACCATATTCAGGAGTTCCTGTTGGAAAAATTATTGCCATTGCATCTTGACTATTTTTAATTTTATCAATTGGAAAAAGAGCAGCAACAGATCCTGCTGTCGATTGAATTGAATTAATATCAACAGAACTTAAATCGTTGTTTGAATTTCCAGAAGAACTTCCTTTAAATAAAGACCCACTACTAGAACCGGCATTATCTAATGCAAAGATTTGAACTTGATTAAAAATCAAAACCAATCCAGCAAAAACCAATAATGATATTATTAAAGGATTAAATATTTTTTCGTCTCTCATTTTTTTATTTGTTTACAATCAATTATTATTGATATTAATAAAATAAGTTTTTTTCTTTATAAATAAAAATAAAAAATAGGAAAAATTTAGGTAAAAAGTCAGGTTTAAATTATTTTTCTTCCTTTTTGAGTTATTTCAATTACTTTTCTTCTTCCTAAATCTTTTGTTAAAATTAAATTTTTTCTCTCAAGTTCTTTTATTTTTTTTGAAGTTGTAGGCTTTGTTATTTCAAATTTCTTAGAAATATCTTTATATCTTACTTCAAGTTTATTATTATTTGAATTATTAATAAATACTAAAATCTCATGTTCTAATTTTGAAATACTTTTCATTAATTTTTTTTCTTCAGTCTCAATATCTATAAATTCTTTTTCAAGAGCCAATAAGTTTCTATTACTAATTGCGTTTTGATTTAATGAAAATATTAAAATACTATTTGTCATTTTTATTTTCTCTTTAAGTTCATATAAATTTGACAATACGCTTTCAAAAGAATTTTGAAATATAATAAAATCCAAATGGTCAATTAAAATAATTTTTGGTTCTTTATTTTTATCTAAAAATTCTGAAATTATTTTAAAAATTATTCTATTTTTAATTACAGTCTTATATTTGGAATTTTGAATGGTGTCAGTCCCTAATCTAATAAAAGAAGTCTTATCTAAGTTATATTTTTTTTTAAAATTGTCAATCTCTTCTTTTAAAAATCCTAAACCAATTCTTTTATCTATTATTCCTTTTACAAAAAGTTCATGTGCTTGTTCAAAATCATCTCTAATAAAATAAATGAAACCATTAATTAATTTATTCTCAGAAAATGATTTGGAATTAGATATCTCATAATCCATTTTTATACCGAAATTTTCTAAGGTCATTTCAGCCTTTTTTAATTTATTTTCTACATTTTCTTTTAAATTGAAAAGTTTAATTAGAATTACAAATAAAATACCTAAAATTATTAAAATAAAAAAAAGAGAAATTAAATGTTTTTTGTTTGAATTTGAAAACATATCTTCAATCTCTTTAGTTGAAGATAAAACTCCTATCTCCCAAATATCATTTCCAACTTTTAATTGTTTTTTATTAAAGACATATATGTTTTCATTAATTGTTAAAAACTCAGACTTTTGAAAAGCTTTTTCTTTAAAAATATTAATTAAACTATTATTTAAAGTCTCACTTTTCATTATAATATTAGAATTTGTTTTATCCAATAAATAATAATAATTCTCATTACTAATCAATTCATGAATATATTTTGAATACAAATCTTTAATTTCAATTATTGAAAGTAATGCCACTGCATTAAATTTATTCTCTTTTACTGAAATTGGAGTTAATAAGTATAATTGGCCTGGGCTTGAAGTTTGAATATATTTAATTATAGTTTTTTTTGAATCTGAAACCTCTTTAAAATAATTAGTGTCTTTGATATTTAAATTAAGATAATCTAAATAATTTGAATCTGTGCAAGAAATAATTTTACCTTTATCATCTATAACGAAATAATTTTCTAAATTTATTAATATATTTTTCTTAGTGGTGAATAATATATCTGAACAAGAATTAGATATTATTTCATCTAATATGATTTTTTTGTCTAAACCATTTAGTTCTGATTTCTTACTGTTGATATCTTTTTCAATATTGAGTGCTGCTTTTTCTAACAATAGATCTCTATGTGTATCATATTGATTTAAAATTCCTGTTTCCAATTTTTTAACAGAAAAATAATTAGTTAATACTAAAATACCTAGTATTAAAAAACTTAAGAACAAGAATATAAATAAAATATTTTTTCTAACAAATTTCAAATTCATAGAATGTAGATTAATTTCTTTTTTAAAAACCTTTTCAATTTATTTTACCTAAATTTTACCTAAATTTTAAATTTCTTTATAAATAAAAAAATATATGAACAATTACAAATATGGATTACGGAATTAGAACTAAGATAAATTTGCCATTTGAGGAGGCAATTGAAAAAGTAAAAGAAGAACTTTCAAAAGAAGGCTTTGGAGTATTGACAGAAATTAATGTTAAAGAAACTCTAAAGAAAAAAATAAATGTTGAATTTGCAAAGTATATTATTTTGGGTGCGTGTAACCCCTATTTAGCACATAAAGCATTACAAGAAGAAACAGAATTAGGTTTGCTTTTGCCTTGTAATGTTATAATATATGAAAAAGAAGGAAAAACTTTTGTGTCAGCAATTAACCCAGAAATAGGTATGGGTTTTATTGAAAATGAAAACCTTGAAAAAATTTCAGAGGAAGTTAAGAAAAAATTACAAAAGGTTATTTCAAATTTAATGTGAAAATGAAAAAAAATAGATCAAATAAAAGAAAAAGATTAAATGGAATGCGTAGTAAAAATAATTCACAAACCTCAAAAAATAATGAAAATTTAGGAATTTTTAATTTTTTGAAAATTAAGAAAAATTCAATTATTGGAATTATAGGAGTTTTAATTGTAGCTGGAATGATATTTAGTTTTAGTGGAGGTGGAAAAAATACTGAGATGAATTCAATGATGAATGAACATGTTGTTTCTTTGTCTGCTCAAGATAAGAAAGTAACCATGTATAAAGATCCTAATTGTGGATGTTGTTCAGGTTATGCCGATGAACTTAGAAAAAATGGATTTGAAGTTACAATAATTAAAGAAAAGAATATGCGAAGTATAAAAAATAAATATGGAATTTCACCAAGTATTGAATCTTGTCATACCTCTGTATTTGATAATGGTTATGTAGTTGAAGGGCACACTCCTGTTGAAGCTGTAATGAAAATGATTAATGAGAAACCTCAAATTAATGGAATTGGCATGGGCGGAATGCCCTCCGGAAGTGCTGGAATGCCAGGAATGAAAAGAGCTCCATTTAAAGTTTATACAATAGAAAAAGATAATTCAAATAATTTATATCTGACTATTTAAAATGAAATCAAAACCAAATAAATTAAATCCAAAAACTTTTTTTTTAAGTTTGATAGTAATTCTCTTTGTTTTTAGTTTTCTTAATCTTAATTCTTCTACTCATTCTTTTATAATGGAGCATTCAATGAGTGACATGCAAATGAAAAAATCTTTAATTAATGTTAATTCTAATTTGAAATCTAAATTAATTGATGAAGGTAAATATAAATGCTGTTTAGAAAATCCGTGTTCATATTGTTTATTAGAAGACGAGATTAAAACTGAAACATTTAATGGGAAAGTCTTAGAATGCGAATGTTTAGTTGAGATTATGAATGGTGAACATCCCTGTGGAGAATGTATTGGGGAAATTTTAGAAGGTAATGGAAATAAATATCTATCCAAATATTTTGCAACTGCAATAGCTGAAAAAACAGGAAATAAAGAAGCAATTAAACAAATTATTTTTGAAAAATATGGAACACCAATAGAAGAACAAATTTAAAAATGAAAAAAAATGAAAATTCAATAAAATCATTTTTAATTTGTTTTCTAAATAGGTGATTGAATAATAAGTTTTTTAATATAAATATCATTTTAATAATATTAAAATTTAATTAAATATGGCAAAAATAACTATTGTAATTTCAACTTTAAATGAAGAGCAGTACATTAAAAAATTATTAGTAGATATTTTAAATTCAAGTTATAAGAATTACGAAATTATTGTTTCTGATAATGGTAGTAGTGATAATACTATTATGAAGGTCAAATCAATTAAAGATTGGAAGAAAAAGATAAAAATTGTTCAATCAAAAAAAAAGGGGCCCAGTTGTGTAAGAAATTATGGAGCAAGAAATTTAAAATCTGAATATATATTATTTTTAGATGCTGATTCTAGAATGGATTCTTTTTTTTTAGAAAACTCAATTATTGAAATGGAAAAAAGAAAATTAGATATTGCTAGTTATTATATTTATTCAGTTAATAAAAGGTTATTTGAGAATATTTTTATATTTTTTTCTAATATTATATCTAATATTATGCAATATATAACTCCAATATCTTCGGCAGGAATTTTAATTAAAACTAAAATTCATAATAAAATAAAAGGTTTTGATGAAAATATTACAACTGTTACGGAGAATTTGGATTACTTGCGACGTGCATCAAAATTTGGCAAATTTAGGATTATAAAATCTTCAAAAGATGAATTTTGTTTCAGAAGATTTCAACAGGAGGGAAAAATTAAAACTGCAAAAAAATGGGTATTAGGATTATTTTTTCATTTATTAAAAATAGATTTAAATAAATTTCCATATGAATATAAATTTGGGGGTTTTAAGAATCCATAGTTAAATAGGGAGTTTTCAAATTTAACTTAATTTAAAAATAAAATAAATTTGGCATTTTACCTAAATTTTGCCTAAATTTTAAATTTCTTTATAAATAAATAAATTAATAATATTAGTACAAATGGGAAAAAGTACTCAAATAAATTAAATGATTAAAATGGAATATAAAATAAAAAAACAAACAACATTGTCTTATGAAAAGACAATTGAAAA